>Ga0209347_1000576_pt1 | contig 87302 bp, 74 predicted proteins | sample AutmiccommuBRH23_FD_187382 | JGI IMG/M metagenome (GOLD analysis project Ga0209347, IMG submission 187382) | Deep subsurface microbial communities from Mt. Terri, Switzerland - Autotrophic microbial communities BRH/23 (SPAdes) (version 2) | ecosystem: Environmental > Aquatic > Deep subsurface >...
GGGGGTCTTCTAGATTGGCAAAGTGCGCGCTAATCGTGGACAGAGGCTGCTCGTACATGGGACTCCTTCACAGGTGGGATGGAGTCCCTAGATTATCCGTCCTTTCCCCCAAATGCAATTGCCCTGGAACCAGGGGCGGTACTGGAAGGTGATCTCGTGCGCGCCGGGACCGACGGCCACCGCGCGGAAGATGCCGTCCGCCGGAACGATGGGAGCTGGCTCGCCATCCACCTCGGCCACCCAGCCGGGATAGTGCAGGTCGGCCAGGATGACATAACCAGCGGTCTCCAGGTTGGCACGCAGGCGAACCTGCTGTTCCTCATACTGGACGATCTGCACGAGTGCGAGGTCGTGGGCGGCCAGCGTTTGCGGCAGGGCAACGCCGTTCTCGGCGATTGTGACGGCGGAGGCCGGGAGTGCATAAGCGCGTGGGAAGGCATCCTCATTGCGATAGATCAGGACATCCTCGCTGCGATAGACGATGGAATGGTCCCCCAGGCCGAGCAGGTGAGAGAGAAGCTGCTCGGCGCCGGAAGAAGTGTGCAGACGCACGCGCTCGACGCGGACAAACGCCTCTGGCCTATGCAGGCGCAGCATCACCTTGACGGCGTGAAACGGCTCGTTCGGTGTGAAGCGAGCCAGGTAGGTATGGCCGGAATGGTCCTCCGGGGGAAAACCTGACCGGGAGGGCCAGGTCGTCGCCGGTTCGGGCATGGAATGGACGATGCTGGCCTGCACGTCGCTCCGTTCATAGGCCCATTCCGCCGTCTCGATGCCCGCCCGCAAGGGGAAGGTGATCACCTGACCGGCTCTATCAGTCAGCAGCAACTCTGCCGCCAGTGTCCCGTCGGGCAGGTCCGCCGCGTGGCTGAGGTAGGACTCGATCTCCAGGGTTGAGACCTCCGTTGGGGGGATGTCTAGCCAGGTATCCACGGGGAACGCGGCGAACGGGTTGCGCACATCGTACAGCTCGCGGGCCTCGTCCACCGGCAGCAATTGGGGGATCAGGTAGTACTTGACGTTCAGGCGGTCAAGCCGTTCCGCGTCCAGCCCTTGCAGGTATCGTTCATAGTCCGCTGGGACGAGCGGCATGTAAGAGTTGGCGCTATCCAGATCGTGGGTCAGGGCCATGTTGGGATAGTGCGACTCGCGCATGACCGACAGGGCGGGCATGATCTCCTCTTTGGTGTAGAGGCGGTGCAGGGAATCATCCTGATGCAAAAAGCCGAGCGAGAGAGGCGCCGCGGTCGCTTGATCCAAGGGCAGCGTCGCATTGTAGGTCCGATCCAGCACCGCGCCGTAGGCGTACAGGTCGACCAGCAGCACCCCGCAGGCAGCTATGGCCCACCATCTGGCCCCAAATCGCTGGCCCAACCCAAAGAGCACCAGCAACGCTGCGGACAGTAACAGTGGAATCCAGCGCCAGGCCGCTACCAGATCGTCTGCCGTGGGGTTGACCCACACCAGCGCCAGGACGGCGACCAGCAGCAGAGCCAGCAACGGCAAGCCGATGGTTCTGGCCCTGGCGCTGCCCTGCAGGGATACCCGGATGGCATCGAACCCCAGGGCAGCCAGCACGGCCAGTCCCAGGCTGACCCAATAGAGGTAGCGGGCAGGAACGCGAAACAGGTTGAACAACGGCACGTAGCGTAAATAGTCGTACAGCGGGTTCCAACGCCCGAACGCCAGCAGCGCGCCCACCACGATCAGCCCGGCAAAGAACCACTTCTCCTTGCCGCGGTAGCGCCACAGGGCGACACCCGCCAGGGGCAGCGGCAGCAGGCCGACGTAGCCCATCAGTTCCACCGAGCCAGTGGGGTAGGGGTTTCCCAGCAGGAAAGGCGACAGGTAAGTAGCCAGCAGGAGGGGATGGAGCGAATAGCTGGTGAAGAAAGTGCTATCCAGCCCGCCCGCTCGTTGGGAAAGGGCGCTCAGCTCAATCGTGGGCACCAGTTGGGGCAGCGCGAGCAGTATCCCCAGGGCTATCGCTGCCGCCCAGCTGGACCAGGCCCGAACGGTCTGCTTGCGGTTTCCCGTGAGGCCGAGGAACAGGGCATAGGCGGCTAACGCCATCAGGCTGAGTAATGAGATCTGTGGATGACCGGCGAGAAACTGCAAGCCGGTGACAACGGCCAGCGCCAACACCCCTGACCAGGAAAACCGGCGCTGCTGGGTGGCGGGGCGCAGCAGGGAATGGGTCAGAGCGAACAGCCAGGGAAGCCAGGCTGCCGCGGCCATGATGCTGACATGGCTCAGATGGGCGATGGTGAACCCGCCCAACGTCCAGACCAGCGTGCCGAGGAAGGCAGCCGCCTGCGACAGACGCAGCGCGCGCGCGTACACGTAGAAACCCACGCCCGTAATCAGGTAATGCAGCACGACACTGACGGTCAGGGCGATTTCGACAGGGAGCAGGCTGTAGAGCAGCCAGTTGAGCGGATAGAGGGCAGCTACCTGGCCCTCGGCCAGCAGGGGATAGCCTGCGCCGATGCCGGAGGTCCACCAGGGGAGAACCTGTTGCTGGATGGCGCGTTGCAGGGCGGCCCGTTGGGGCAGGTAGACGCGAGCGGTATCCCCAGGGTAATAGACCCGCCCGGGCACGAGTTCCATAAAGAAAACGCCCAGGATGAGCAACGTAACCAGGGCCAATGTCAGATGTGTTGCGCGCCTGGTCGCTCGCAACTCCATGTCCTCACCTCGGAAGGGACGCCGTTGGATGGCGGCGCCATCGAATTACGTCACTGGCATAGAAACGACCAAGCCCTCCCGATGAAGACTTGGTCGTTTTCTTCTGTCAACAGAAAAGGCCAACGGCTCTTAGGAAACCTTGACTGGCTCGCGGACGGGCCGAATCCCCATGTAGATGGGGCCAGCGGTCAGGATGCGCAGCAAGGTGGCCGGTGGTCGGCGGTCCAGAATCTCGTAGAGTTGCTTGATGGACAAGGGCTTGTTGCCGTTGGCCAGGAAGGTGCGAAAGACGGCATCGATGACCGGCGTGTTGGGCGTGATATAGCTCTGCTTCACGCTACAGCAGGTACGCAGGGTATGCCATAGGGCATCCACGCGACTGACTTCGCCCGTTTCATCATCGACCCAATCTATTTCGCTCAGGTACTGATGCTCTGCATAGTCAGCCCTGCATTCGTCACAGAGGGTTTCCCTGATATAGACGCGAATATCGCGGCCTTGTTCCTCCCACCATTCCATATCGATATGGAACCTGGTATCTACCGTGGGGCGCTGCCATCTTACAGCCATGACTCTCCTCTCTACGTGCCAACGTACTGGACGACTTGATCCTGAACCAGATCGGTGTGATTCGAGAGCGCTCGCTCCCGCATCTCCTCAGGGGTGCGATACACCTTGTCTACCAGGCCAGGATCATAAGCCCAAAAGCCATCGCCGACAGGGTCATAGCAGGCTCGGCGGGTCAGTTCGGCAAAGACGGGCACCGTTCCTGTGCGCCGATACAGGTTAGCCAGCGAGTAGATGCTCTTGGCATGCACCAGTCCCCGGCTGCTCAGCTTGGCCAGTTCCTCAAAGGACCGGCGCACTGTGGCGGTCAGGGAGAGCGTCTCGCGCTCGGGCCTGAGCATCAACTGGGCTACGGCATCCCGATTGGGAACGTCGATGAGCATGTTTCGGTCGCAACGCACCTCGATCACCGCTCGCTGCATCTGCACGGCCAGTTCGTTATTCTCTGCTGCGGCAGACCGAATCCACTCGCTGCGTCTTCCGCGCGAGGGGGTGAAGGTGATTTCGAAGGTGAACGGCTCATCGGTGAGCGTCAGGGTCATCTGCCCGCCCACGCACATGCCCACGGAGGCATACCAGCTTCCCAGCCCGGCGACATAGTTGTCCGATGGGACTCCCCAGACCTCGAATCGCTCCCGCTTTTGGGTATCCACCAGCGTCATCGCAAAGTGGTGGACAGGCGTGGTAGGGAGCTTGCGCAACATCCGGGAGGTCAGGGGCAGAGTTCCCGCGTAGAGGTGTGGGAAGTTCAACTCGACACTGATCTCCTGGGTATCGCGCAGAACCAGGGTCTCGATGTCGTCCATCTCGTCGCCGATTTCGTCGATCATGTCCAGCATGGTGATGCCGACATATTCCCCACCGACTGCCCGGAAGGCAGGCTTCAGGATGGCGGGCCGGGCAAAGACAGCTTCCGGCTCTAGTGCGCGCAGATACCAGGTAGGTTGCTCGGTAGTGCCAACGTTATCAAAGCGAGCATCCGCGCTGAGCGCATGGTTGAGGGCAAAAAGCTGGGCATCGGCGGAGCCTGGCCCGAGTTCGAGTTCACCAAGCATCTCGCGTGCTACCAGAGGGTGGCCAGCCTCATAGATCATGGCCTCAGCCAGGTTCATGTGCCCCACGTGGATTTCGGGCAGGAGCGCCTGGAGGAACCACAATCCGTCGAATTTGAGGAAATCGCAGTGGCTTTCGAGGGCGGTTTCCAGGCGACGGGCCACATAATGCTCGAATCGGCGAATCAGATCACTCTCGTCGGTTTCCAGTTCGTCCGCTCCTAGCAATTCCTCGGCAGAGCGGTTGAGGGGGTGAGGATACTGAAAGTTGGCGGCGTACTCTCGTTCAGGGGAGCCATCCTCAAAAGCCACCCGAATCACGTTAAAGTTCTCGTACTTGGGGTTATACCCGGTGCGGACTGCTACCACATGTCCTACGGCGAAATCCAGCGCGGAGAAAACCAACCGCTGATCCTCCTGATACTCCCCAGAAGGTTGATATAGCTCTCCGCTCTTGGCCTGTTGGGCCACTGCTTCCTTCTCACGCTGAAGCCGACGGGTGATAATTGATCTGGCGAGGGCATCCAGAGGCTGGGGCTTTCCTGCGTCGAGGATGACGCTCGTGACTAAATCCAGGTCGGCGTCCGATACCTCATACTCGTCACGCCAGAACGCCTCTGTCCGGATCTTCAGCTTGCGAACACCAACCATATAATCTCCTCCCTGGCAAATCGCAGTTGGGGGATAATAGTACAAAAGGCCCCGGCTACCGTTCGACGCCGAAGCCTTCGGGCAATGAAACGAGTGGGCGAAACAGGGCTCGAACCTGTGACCTCTTCCTTGTAAGGGAAGCGCTCTCCCGACTGAGCTATTCGCCCGTTCACCGGACAGCCACTCACGACCAACGAGTTTACCACAGTTTCCCTGATACGTCAAAGAACGCAATTTTGTTCAATGGTTTTGCGGTATTCATGTCCGATTGTTGGTCTAGGAACGAGTCTGGTGAAGAAAACTGGACACTACATCACCGTGGGCGCCGTCATGCCCATCAAGCCCAATATGCGGGCCAGCACAACCTGGCAGGCAGCCACCAGCTTGAGCCGGGCCTGGGTGATGCCCTCGTCTCCTGGCTCCGAGCTGACCACCCGGCAATCACGGTAGAAACCGTGGAAAGCGGCAGCCAGGTCGTAGGCATAGTAGGCCAGATGATGGGGCGCCAGATTGGCCGCGGCGGTGACAATCGTCTCGGACAGGCGCAGCATTCGTCGGATCAGCGCCAGTTCCGGCTCGGACGTGAGCAGGTTCACATCGCCGCTCTGATAGTCGATGTTCTGGGCGAAGCGCAGAATCGAGCTGATCCGCGCGTGGGCGTACTGGATATAGTAGACCGGGTTTTCGTCGGATTGCTCCTTGGCCAGCTCCAGGTCGAAATCCATCTGGCTGTCGGCGGAGCGAGACAGCAAGAAGTAGCGCACAGCATCCGCGCCCACCTCTTCCACCACTTCACGCAGGGTGATAATGTCGCCCGTTCGCTTGGAGAGACGCACGATCTCGCCGCCGCGCTTGAGCGTGACCATCTGATAGATGATGATGGTCAGCCGGGCGGGGTCCAGGCCGAGGGCCTGCATCATGGCGTGCATGCGAGGCACATGCCCCTGATGGTCCGCACCCCAGACATCGATCACCTTGTCCAAGCCGCGCTCGACGAACTTGTTATAGTGATAGGCCACGTCCGAGGCGAAATAACCCGGCGTACCGTTGGAGCGGATGAGCACCTCGTCTTTGGACACACCGAAATCGGTGGCCCGGAACCAGACGGCGCCTTCACTCTCGTAGACATAGCCCCCTTGTCGGAGGATGTCCATCGCCTTTTCGTACTGGCCATTCTCGTACAGGGATTGCTCCGAGAACCAGCGATCATAGTGCAGGCCCAACACAGCCAGGTCTTCCTGAGCCTTGGTGATGATCCGTCGCAAGCCGATGGCGCCGAGCTCTTTGAGCGCATCCTCGCGGAACATGTCTAGAAAGCGCTTGTCATAATCGTGGGCCAGCTCGATACCGAGTTCGACCATATAGGGGCCGTGATACCCATCCTCAGGGATGGCCTCGTCGATACCCAATGCCTGCGCATAGCGGGCGTAGAGCGTCTCGTAGAGGGCGCGGATACGGCTGCCAGCATCGTTCACATAGTATTCGCGCTGCACGTCATAGCCTGCTGCTGCCAGGACAGAGGCCAACACATCGCCGATGACGGCATTACGGGCGGAACCCACGTGCAGCGGGCCGGTGGGGTTGGCGCTGACATATTCGACCTGCACGCGCTGCCCGTGGCCCATATCCACGCTGCCGAAGGTATCCGCGGCTTGCAAAATCCCCTCGACCTGGGATGTCAGCCAGCCTTCACTGAGCCGAAAGTTGATAAAGCCGGGGCGGGCCACTTCTACGCTGCCAACAAAGGGCAGGGTCGGAAGGTGAGCGGCCACGGTTTCGGCGATCTTGATAGGAGCCATCCGTGCCTGGCGGGCCAGTTGCAGGCAGACGGGGGTAGCATAGTCGCCCATCTCTTCCTGTTTGGGGTGCTCCACGGGAATCTCTTCGGGGAGATCGAACGCGGGCAAATCCCCCTGTTGCTGGGCGGCCTGAATGGCCTGGCTAATCGCTTTTTGTAGCTCGTTCTCGATCATCATTCCTCTATTTCATCTCCATCCAGTTCTTGCCGGTAGCCACCTCCACCTTCAGTGGCACCTCTAGCTGGTAGGCGTTTTCCATCGTATCTATGACCAGGGCCTGCACATCCGGCAATTCGCGCTCCGGCACCTCCAACACGAGTTCGTCATGTACCTGGAGCACCATACGGGCCTGGAAATTGCTCTGTTTGAGCCGCTGGTCCAGTTCGATCATCGCCAGCTTGATAATGTCGGCGGCGCTGCCCTGAATGGGCATATTGATGGCAGCGCGCTCGGCGGCCCGGCGCAAGGCGGCAGCGCTGCGGGATTGCAGCTCCGGGAAGTAGCGCCTGCGGCCCATGATCGTCTCTACATAGCCATCCTCCTGCGCCTGGCGCAGGGTTTCGTCCAAATACTCTTTGACCCGGCTGAAACGGCTGAAATAGGCGTCGATAAAGGTGCGGGCCTCTGGCACCGATAGCTCTGTGCGGGCAGACAGCCCATAATCCGACATGCCGTACATCAGGCCAAAGTTGATGCTCTTGGCCAGGTTGCGTTGGTGCGGCGTGACATATTCCAGGGGCGTATCGAAAATAGCGGCTGCCGTGGCGGCGTGCACATCCTCGCCTCGGTGGAAGGCGCCCATCAGTTCCGGGTCCTTGGAGACGTGCGCCAGTATCCGCAATTCCACCTGGGAATAATCGCAGCCCAGCAAGAGCTTTTCCGGGGGGGCGACAAAGGCCGCGCGTACTCGCCGCCCCAGTTCCGTGCGCACGGGGATGTTCTGCAGGTTGGGGTCGCTGGACGACAGGCGGCCCGTGCTGGTTCCCGTCTGGTTGAAGGAGGTATGCACGCGCCCTGTGCGCGGGTTGATCAGCGCGGGCAGGGCGTCAATATAAGTCCCCCGCAATTTCTCCAGTTGCCTGTACTCCAGGATAAGCGCCACGATGGGATGCTTGTCCTGCAGTTCTTCCATGACGCTCACATCGGTCGAATTGCCGGTGGCGGTCTTTTTGATGGATGGCAGACCCAACTCGTCGAACAGGACTACTCCCAACTGCTTGGGGGAGTTCAGGTTGAACTGGTGCCCGGCCTGAGCGTAGATCTGGCTGCACAACTCTTCCATGCGCTGCACGAGTTCCCGCGACATCTGCTCCAGGTAGGCCGAATCCACCACCATCCCGTACATTTCCATCGCCGTCAGCACAGGGATCAGGGGGATCTCCATGTCGGTGAGGAGCTTCCACTGGTTGCGCTGCTCCAGCTCGGGCCGCAACACGTCGGCCAGCCGCAGGGTCATATCCGCATCCCCGCAGGCATAGGGCGCTACCTTTTGGGTGCTCACCTGGGCCATGGTGATCTGGTTGCGCCCCTTGCCGATCAAGTCTTCCAGGGGGATCATCTCAATGCCCAGGCGCTGCCATGCCTGCACCTTGAGGCCCAATCCTCGCCCTGAGGGGTCCAGGAGCCAGGCAGCGATCATGGTGTCGAATTCCAGGCCCTTGACCGGCAAGCCATACCGGGCCAACACGGCCAGGTCGAACTTGGCGTTATGGAACACCTTGGCGATGCGAGCATCGGCCAGAATAGGCCCCAATTTGGCACGGACCAGTTCCGGCGGCAGTTGGCGCCCCACGTTCAGTCGTTTGTCGTGCCCCACCGGCAGGTAATAGGCTTCGCCTGTCTGGGCGGACAGCGATAGCCCGACCATATCCGCCCGCATGGGGTCCGTGCCGGTGGTCTCGGTGTCCACGGCCATGCGGGTGACCTTTTGCAGGCGCTTGACGAGCTGTTCCAGGGCTTCCGGGCTGTCGACCAGGTGATACTCGCAGCCCTCGCCTGGCGCGGGGGTGGCTTCGGCTGGCTCGACCAACGCCCCAAACAGTCCCAGTTGCTGGGCCTGGCCGGAATACGTCTCCGGTTCGGGGATACGCCCGACCAGGGAATGGAATCCGAGCTCGCGCAGCAGTTCCATGACCCGGCCTCGGTCAAAATGGCCCCATCTGGCGGATTCGATATCGAGTTGTACGTCCACGTCGCACACGATTTCGACCAGATGCTTGCTCATCATGGCCGATTCGCGACCATCTTCCAGCGCCGCGCGGTAGCGAGTGGGGGAAACCTCGTCCAGGTGTTCGTAAATCCCCGCCACCGAGCCATGCTCTTGCAGCAGTTTGGTGGCGGTTTTGATGCCCACCCCTGACACGCCGGGAATATTGTCCGAGGTATCGCCGGTCAGGGCTTTCAGGTCGATCAGTTGCTCCGGTTCCAGGCCATACCGCTCGCGGATGGCCTCGACATCGTACAGCATGGTATCCCCGATGCTTCGCCGGGGCGTGAGCACCTTGACGTTCGGGGAGATAAGCTGGAAGGTGTCGGTATCGCCGGTGACGATGATGGTTTCCAGGCCCTCGTCTGAAGCCTGGCGGGACAGCGTGCCCAAGAGGTCGTCCGCCTCGTAGCCTTCCTTCGCATAGATGGGGATGCCCAGGGATTCGAGCAACTGGCGCACCCGCTGGAACTGGGCCTTCAGGTCATCCGGGCTTTCGGCGCGGTTCGCTTTGTATTCGGTGTACTCGTCGCGACGAAAGCTGTGCCCCACATCAAAGGTGGCGATGATATAGTCTGGCTTGAGATCCTGAATGGATTTCAGCAGCATGTTGGCGAATCCCAGGACCGCATTGGTCGGTTCGCCCGAAGGGCCGCTCATAGGAGGCAGGGCGTGATACGCGCGGAACACGACGGCGTACCCGTCAATCAACATCAAGCGTTTTTGTTCTACCATGTTGTTTCTCCTCCTCCTGACCCCTGATTATACCACAAACCGGGGATAGCACAACAAAACCTGTTAAAAAACCCGCGTCCTGTCGTAATAGGACGAGGACCACCCACGGCTAACGCGCCAAGGGCGCGTGCTGCTTGACAGGGGCGTTACCCTAATGGCAATATAGGGGTGTGTCTCTGTTCCCGCTGGCCGCTTGCAGGGCCGGGCGCACAGGGCAAGCGTTGCGCCGGTCTCGACGCGCAGCGGGCGCCGGGTGACCAACGCTCCCTCCCGTCACTCTCCCCACGTTCCCGGCAGTAGTTGATAGGGCCTGTCGGCTAGTTGTTGAAGGGCAAAGGAGCGCAAGAGATGGAAGAGAGACGTAACGGCATACCCACAAGGCTTTTAGGGTCCACAGGAGTTCGTGTAACGCTGATCGGGGTTGGCGGGTATCACCTGGGCAAAGCGGGCACCGAGTTGGGCCAGCGGATCGTGCGCACCGCTATTGACGAGGGGATCAACTTTCTCGACAACGCCTGGTGCTATCACGATGGAGAGAGCGAGCGGATCATGGGGCTGGCTCTGCAAGGCGGCTATCGGGACAAGGTGTTCCTGATGACCAAGAACCACGGACGGGATGGCGAGACGTATCGCGAGCAGTTGGCAGAGAGCCTCTCCCGGCTAAAGGCGGACATGATCGACCTGGTGCAATTTCACGACATTGGGCCAGGGGATGCGGCCCGCATTTTCAGCGAGGGGGCGATTGAGGCGGCACTGGAGGCGCGGGAGCAGGGCAAAATCCGCTTCATCGGGTTCACGGGGCATCGCTCGCCCAAGGTCCATGCGGAGATGCTGCAGCGCCAAGAGGCGCTGGGGCAGGATTTCGCCTGGGACACGGTGCAGTTGCCTATCAACCTGCTGGATGCCCAGTACCACAGCTTTTTGCAGGAGACGTTGCCAGTCGCCAAGGAGCGGCACATGGGGGTGATCGGCATGAAGAGCCTGTCTGGGGGCGAACTGCTCAAGACAGGAATCACACCTCAGGAGGCGATTGCGTTCTCACTGTCGCAGCCGGTGGACACGCTGGTGACCGGCATTGACTCGCTGGAGGTGTTGCAGCAGAACCTGGAGATTGCGCGGACCTGGCAACCCCTGAGCGAGCGCGACGAGCGCCGACTGCTGGAGGCCGTAGCCGAGCCAGCGTCACACGGCCATTTGGAGAAGTACAAACGGGTTTTCTAACATTGGTCGGACTGAAGGAGTGCAAGCGATAGTGGACACTATGCTGTGTGCCGTCCTATACGGTGTGCGCGACATACGGGTGGAGCGATTCGCCGCGCCAAACATTCAGCCGGATGAGGTGTTGGTGCGCGTCACGCGGGTGGGAGTGTGTGGCAGCGATGTGCACTATTTCACCGAGGGGCGCGTCGGCAATTTCGTGGTAGATTCCCCGTTGGTGTTGGGCCACGAGGCGGCGGGCGTCGTGGTGGATATAGGCAGCCAGGTGGAGCGGCTACAGCCGGGCGAGCGGGTAGCCATCGAGCCGGGCTATCCCTGCCGCAAGTGTTTCTACTGCAAAGCGGGGCGCTATAACCTGTGCCCCAACGTGACCTTTATGGCGACTCCGCCGGTGGATGGGGCTTTTTGCGAGTATGTGGCCTGGCCGCAGGATTTCGTCTATCCCCTGCCGGAGAGCATGACGGACGAGGAAGGCGCCATGATGGAGCCGCTGTCCGTGGGTCTGTGGGCGGTGGAGCGCGGCGGGGTGCGCCCAGGGGATACGGTGGCCGTGTTCGGGAGTGGCCCCATTGGGCTGCTCACGCTTCAGGCGGCGCGGGCCGCTGGGGCGACGACGCTGATTGCCGTGGACGTAGAGGATTACCGGCTGGAACACGCACGCCGATTGGGGGCGACCCACACCTTTAACGACCGCCAGGGGACTGCACTGCGTGAGATTCGGCAGTTGGTTGGCCCATTACGCGACCTGCCGGAACGGTATTGCGGCGTGGATGTGGCGTTCGAGACGGCAGGGTCGTTGATTACGACGCGCAACGCCGTGGCCGCTGTGCGGGCCGGTGGGGCGGCAGTGTTGGTCGGGCTGCCACCACAGCCGATGGTGGAGATTGATCTGGTGTCAGCGGCCAGCCGGGAGGTCGATATTCGTGGCATGTTCCGCTATGCCAACCGCTACCCGCCTGCGGTTGCGCTGACCGAGGCGGGGCGGGTGGATGTGGCCTCGCTGGTCACCCATCATTTCCCCTTGACGGAGGTGGAGGAGGCGCTGACGTTTGCCGACGAGCACAAGGGGGAGGCGCTCAAGGTGATGGTGGACGTCGCGCCCTGAGGGAAGCAGTTTAAACACAGAACACACAGAATAGACAGAATACACGGAAGCTGGTGACATAGCAGGCAGGTGAGAGGTTATTCGGCTGCACTGCGAAATCGTCGTGTGCTTCAGGTTTTTAGTGTCGTTGTTTGTGTTTTTTATTTGTATTCTGTGGTCAAACATATCGCGCTTTTGCATCATCATGATACTGATGAGAGGAACAACCATGTTCTATCACGAGCAATTCATCTGCCACCCGACAGAGCGGCATCCCTCGTGCCATGCGGCCAATCTGGCGATGCTGCCCAACGGCAAGCTGGCGATGGTCTGCTTCCGCGGCTCGCACGAGTCGGCCAAAGACACCGTGGATATGCTGTTCACTCTGGAATCGGACGGAACCTGGAGCGAGGGGCGGGCCGTGGTAGACGAGCCGGAGCACGCTTCGGGCAACGCCGTCCTGATGCCAACCCCCGATGGGCGGGTAGTCCTGTTCTATACCCTCTCCTATTCGCAGACAATGGCGAACTGGGCGGACTCGCTGGTGCACTACCGCTTCTCGGAGGATAGCGGTGAGACCTGGGGCGAGGCGCACACGCTGACGGAGGAGTATGGCTACATCGTCCGGCAGCCCGGCGTAATCCTGTCCAATGGCGAATGGCTGTTGCCCATCTACGATAACCGGGGAGGCGGCAAGCGAGAGTACGAGGGAATGGGTGGCAACGAGGGGAGCGTGGTCATCAGCAGCGACGGCGGCCAGCACTGGCAGCGGTATGGCCGGATGGTGGCGGGGGCCGGGACAGCGCAGCCCAGTGTAGTCGAGCTAGAGCCGGGACACCTGCTGGCCTTTTTGCGAACCCGCAATTTCTGGAATGGGGAGAACCCCGAATGGGCTTATCTCTACCGGGCGGAATCGTGGGACTATGGGCGGAACTGGACCCATCCGGTACCCACGACCCTGCCGAACAACAACAGCAGCATGCAGATGACCCGCCTGCAGAGCGGCGCGCTGGCGCTGGCGTACAACCACCAGCCGCAACGCCTGCGCTCCCCGCTGAATGTGGCGTTGTCCGACGATCAGGGGGAAACGTGGCCCTTTCGCCGCGAGTTGGAGCCGTTTGACCCGGATGGGGCCGAGTTTTCCTACCCCGCCATCTTGCAGACGCCGGAAGGGTTGATCCACGTGGCGTACACGTACAAGCGGACGCATATGAAGCATGTCATCGTGGACGAGGAGTGGATACGTCAGGGGCGGGTATAGGCCTGGCAGGGCAAACGCGTTGACACTATCCAGCCGGCAGGGGTGCCGGCGGTCCAGATGAGGAGGCATCGTTGAATTTCATCCTTTTTATTCCTGACGAGATGCGCGCGGAAAGCGTTTCGTGCTATGGGCATCCATTGGTGCGCATGCCCAACTATGACCGGCTGGCGGAGGAGGGGGTGCGATTCGAGCAGTGTCATGTGCAGCACCCGGTCTGCTCGCCCGCGCGCTGTAGCTTGATGACTGGCTGGTATCCCCACGTGGCGGGCCATCGCACACTGTGGCATCTGTTGCGGCCCCACGAGCCGAGCCTGTTCCGCTATCTGCGGGAGGCGGGCTATCACATCGAGTGGCACGGCAAGAACGACCTGTACGCGGTAGACAGCTTTCCCCTCGCCGTGGACCACTATGATGCAGCCAAAGGGGCCTGGGCGGGGCGCAATCCCTATGCCCCGGATGAGGCGGGCTATTACAGCTTTCTGTACGAGCCAGGGCCGGGCGGTCTGCACGAGACGCGCGATATGCAGGACGTGCAGGCGGGCATAGACTTTTTGCGGTCTCGGCGGCCCGGCGACAAGCCGTTCGTGCTGTACCTGCCGTTGGTAATGCCGCACTGTCCCTATGTGGCCCCGCAGCCCTACCATGACATGTACGATCCCCAGGACCTGCCGCCGCTGCGTCCGGCGGGGCTGCCGGAAAAGCCCGATTTCCACGAGCTGATCCGACGATACCGCCGCCTGGACAGCCTGCCGGAAGGTCACCTGGAAAAGATCCAGGCGGTTTATCTGGGGATGAACAGCTATGTGGACTGGATGCTGGGGCAATTGCTGGGCGTTTTGGAAGAGACGGGTCTGGACGGAGAGACGACGCTGATCGTCAGTGCGGACCACGGGGATTGGGCCGGAGATTACGGGCTGGTGGAAAAGTGGCCCAGCGCGCTGGAGGATACGATCACACGCGTACCGTTGCTGGTTCGCAAGCCGGGGGGCGCGGCGGGGCATGTGGTGGCCGAGCAGGTGGAGTGGTTCGACATCATGGCGACCATGCTGGACCTGGCGGGGGTGGAGGCCAGGCATACCCATTTCGCGCACTCGCTCGTGCCGCAGTTGCAGGGAGCGGCAGGTGATCCGCAGCGGGCCGTGTTTGCCGAGGGGGGGTATGACACCAACCAGCCGCATTGCTTCGAGGGGCGCTGGGCGGAGTACGACATCCCCCGCTCTCCCGAGCATATCTACTGGCCCAAGGGGTTGCAGCAGCAGGAGCATCCCGAGAGCGTCTGCCGGGCGACGATGATCCGTACGCTGGAATACAAGCTGATCTACCGGCCACAGGGAGTGAGCGAACTATACGACTTGCGGCAAGACCCGCGGGAGTTGCACAATCGGTATAGCGACCCAACGTTGGAGAGCGTGCGCCGGGAGCTGGAGCGGCGGCTGTTGGATTGGTACGTACACACGGCGGATGTCACGCCGATGAACGAGGACCCGCGCGGGCTGCCGCCCCACTGAGAGCGTAATCACGCGAATATACGTGGCATCAGGCCGCGTCTGTAGGAAGGCGCAGCTACTGACTGAGCGAAGGCGAGTTACAACAAGATAGCCTCCAGAGCAGGGAAACCTGCCCTGGAGGCTGTTTGCTAGGCTGTTTGCCTTCAGTTGTTTGCTATTTACGGGAGATTAGAGCGTGACTGGATTGGTCAGCAGTTCGACGGTAAGCCGGACAGCGCCCTGCACATCGTCATAGTCCACCATTTCGGAAGGGCTATGCACGTAGCGGCAGGGGATCGAGATACAGCCTGCGGGGATGCCCGCTCGGCTGCGCTGGATGGCCGCCGTGTCGGTGCCGCCGCGCTCCAGCACTTCGGGCTGGTATTTGATGCCAGCCTTTTGAGCCGTCTGCATCATCCAGTTCTTGACGGCGGCGGGGACGATGACGCTAGAGTCCATCACCTTGATGGTCGGGCCGTCGCCCAAGGAGACGGACATCGGATAGGCTTCGGGGGTATCCCCGACGGTGGTCACGTCCAGGGCAATGGCGACATCCGGCTCGACGCCAAAGGCCGAGACCGTCGCCCCGCGCAGGCCGACCTCTTCCTGCGTCGTAAAGACAAAGTAGACATCGTTAGGGGATTCGCCCATCTCCAGCAAGGCTTGCAGGTTTACCGCGCAGCCAATCCTGTTATCCATTGCCTTGGAGACCAGTCGCTTGCCCAGATCGGCAAAGGGCCGGTCAAAGACGGCGGCATCGCCCACGCCCACGGGGACATCGTCCGCCGAAGTGGCTCCCACATCGACGAACAACTCTTCCCAGGGCGGCAGGTCGGCGGAGCGCATCCACTTTTCCGCGCCGATGACACCCACCGTGCCGTCGGCAAAACGCACGCGGCTGCCGACCAGGGTCATGGTGCGCACGCCCCCGATGGGGGCACACCGCACAAAGCCTTTCTTGTCCACATAGGTGACGATCACGCCGATCTCGTCCATGTGCGAGGCGGTCATGATGCGTTTGCCGCCGCCGGTGCCCTTTTTGAAGGCGATCAAGTTGCCCAGAGCGTCGGTGCGAATCTCGTCGGCCTTGTCCCGAATCAGCCCTTCGATGAGAGCGCGGACCTGACCTTCGTGCCCCGAAGGTCCGTAGGCTTCTACCAATTTCTTGATGATCTCTTTCACGATTCCAGCCCTCCTTCCAAGGCGAGTAGGGATTCACGAACAAGCTGCACCGTATGGTCGAAATCAGACAGGCTCAACAGGCTGACCGGTGCGTGGATATAGCGCGTTGGGATGGCCACCGTGACACAGGGCACCCCTTCGCGGGCAAGGTGAACAGCGCCCGAGTCCGTGCCACCGGCCACGGCGCGTTTGAACTGATAGGGGATATCCAGGCGTTTGGCCGTGCTCACCAGGAGCCGCACCAGACGCTGGTCTGCCAGCATACTGCGGTCGGCAAAGGTAATGGCAGGCCCCTTGCCCACCTCGGTTACGGGGCTGACGTCCTTATCATTGGGCAGGTCATCGCAGATGGTGCCCTCCAGGGCGAAAGCCACGTCGGGGGCGACGGCGTAGGCGGCTACTTTGGCCCCCCGCAGTCCCACCTCTTCCTGGGTAGTAAAGACGGCGTACAGATCAAAGGCGTAATCCGCCTTCAGCAGTTCGACCAGTGTGGCACAGCCCGCGCGGTCATCGAAGGCTTTGCCCTTGACCGTGCGCAGGTTGCCCTCATCCAACACCTCAAAAAAGGTGCGGAAGGTGACATAATCGCCGACTTGCGCCAACTTTTCCGCGCCTCCTTTGTTAGTAGCGCCGATATCGATGGCCAGCTTGCTGGTATCGGGGGCGCTGTTCCACTCGGAGGGGGACATCAGGTGAGGCGGCTTGTAGCCGATCACGCCCGGCACCTGCTTGTCGCCCACGAGCACCTGCTTGGACAGCAGCACGCGGCCATCGATGCCGCCCACGTCGTCGAACCGTAGCGTGCCGTCACCGTTGATCCCCGTGATGATGAAGCCGATCTCGTCCATGTGGGCCGAGACCATCACCTTGCGGGGAGTTTTGTCGCCGGGTGTTCGGCGGGCCTTCTTGGTGCAGATCAGGTTGCCCAGCGCGTCTACCCGGTGTTCGTCTATCGTATCCTGAACGGCTTGGAGGATGATCTCTCGTACCGCCGCTTCGTTCCCCGAGACTCCTCGCGCCTCGGACAGTTCTTTGAGTAGCACGTTCCCACTCCTTCCTCTAGAGCCCTAATTTGGCGGCGAATTCCTGATCCAGGCTGGCGATGAACAAGGCCATGAGTCGCCCGGTGCGCTCGATATCCTTGATGCAGACCGTCTCCACGGAGGTATGCATATAGCGCAAGGGGATAGACAGCAACCCGGTAGGGATGCCACTGCGCGCGACCTGAATGGCCCAGGCATCCGTTCCGGTGGCCCCGCCAATAGCCTCTATCTGGTGGGGCAGCTCGTATTCCTTGGACAGGGAAACCAGTTGCTCATAGATAGTGGGGTGGATATTCGGACCGCGGGCGATGGTAGGGCCGCCGCCCATGGCGCAGGTTTGCTCGTCGCTCACCCCGGGCTGCGCGCCAAAGGTCACGTCGACGGCGATGCCAATATCGGGGTCGATACCATAGGCGCTCACCGTAGCCCCTCGCACGCCTACCTCTTCCTGGGAAGTCGCGACAGCATAGACATCCCACTCGTGGTGTAGTTTCTGTAGCGCCTCCAGGCAGCAGACCAGCGAGATCACACCGGCGCGGTCATCGAACGCCTTGCCTGAGGCATACCCTTCGGCCAGTTCCACGAAATCGCGCCGCATGGTGATCAGGTCCCCCACGTGCACCAATTCCCGGACTTGGTCGGCGGGCATACCGATGTCTATAAAGAGCTTTTCCAGGGGCACGGGCTTTTTGCGCTCCTCTGGCGGCAGCACGTGGGGAGGGCGGCTGGCAACGATGCCCGGCAGGGGCCGAGCGCCGTAGACGGTCACTTCCTGGCCCAGGAGGGTGCGAGTATCTACCCCGCCGACTGTGGCGAAGCGGATGAAACTCCCATCCATGCCTGTGACCATCAAGCCGATCTCGTCCGTATGGGCAGCCAGCATGATCGAACGAACTGGCGCGCCTTCTGGGCGGGAGCCCCGTTTCAGGGCGATCAGGTTGCCGAGGGCGTCAGTGCGCAGGCTGTCCGCGTAGGGCTGGAGAGCATCACGCGCCGCATCGCGTGCCGCGTCCTCGTACCCCGATACCCCGGCAGCTTCGGACAGTTGCCGTAAAAGCTCAATGGTATTCATGGCTCACCTTTCTACGAAATAGGCCGCTTCCGCGCGGGCCCACTGCTGTGCGGGCCCACTGCTGTGCGGGCCCACTGCTGTGCGGGCGCACTGTTGTGCGGGCGCACTCCCGTGCAGGCGCATGCGGAGAGGCGACACTGTAAGCGATGGTGCGTTATCCATCAACGTCCCGGTCGTCTGGGAGGTGGCCCCAGTTGCTCCAACGTGGGCGTAACTGTAGGCTCCTCGACGATCTCTGTTGGCGTAGCAAGAGTTTCTGTCGGTGTGACAGGGACTTGCGTCGGCGTCGCAGAAGGTTCCTCCGTCGGTGTGACTTCCACCGTGGCCGTCGCGGTTGGCTCTGGCGTGGAGGTTGGAGCAGGCGTTGGCGACGGAAAAGGCGTCGCTGTAACCGGACCCTCCTGGGAGGGCGTTGGTGAAGGGGTGAGTGAGGCAGGGACCGGCGTATAGGTAGGCGTAATGGTAGGGTATAGGCTTGGTGTGAGCGTAGGCGCCAAAGTACTGGGGACCGTGGGGCTGGGCGGCTCCTCGGTGAGAAGGGCTGGCATACCCTGGTTTCCCGGCGTGCTGGTGGCAGGCTGCAAATAGTGGGAACGCAAATAAAGGCTGGCGCCTCCCATAGCGTACAGGAGAACAATGATTACGCCAGCCGACGCTTTTGCCAGAATGATAGCCCGCTCATTATCGGGCATCTCGGTAAAGTTCTTCCACCACCCCATATGTCAGGACAAGACCTCGGCGCAAGAGAAAAAGCCCGGGATGTGAACAGGAACACGTCCAGAGCACGCTGGAACTAATCTGTTCTCAGTGAATCGATTGCATCGATGAGGGCATCCCTGGCGGCCACCAGATAATTCAGGTTAGCCAGCGAGGTCCAACGTTCCTCATCCAGGGGTTCAGCAGACCAGGCAGAGCGCGACGTGGACCAGTACACGTGCTTGTCGAGCTTGACGCACAGTTGGCGTATTTCCAGATCGATGAAATGCAACCGACGCCGGAGGTACGCCTTGAGCATGCGAGGGGGCAACCGCTCCACATCCTCTGACATCTGGCTGACGAGCGCCAAGTACCGGGCATAGTTAAAACCTTGCGCTGCTCTTGCCATTTCCCCTCTCCAGTCACATTGGCGGTGATGATAGCATCTGCGAGCACGCCTGTCAATTCACCGCTCTCAGGTTCCGGCAACGTCGTTGGTAACCGGCGTTCCTACGAATGACCACCGCGCCTGGCTTGCAGATGGAGCGAGCCGTCGCTCAGAAGCAACCCAGTTGGCAGGGCTTGACCTTGAGGCCCAGCGTCTCGATGATATTGGCGATCCCCAGTCGGGGATACTTGAATCGGTCGGCGATTTCCCATACAGCCGCGCAAGAGATACGATCGTTCGGTGCCTCGGCCTGAAGTGCTGTCACTATATCCGCGGGCATATTCTCGGCGCGCAGTACAATCTTGCTCTTGCCCTCCGCCTTGAGTCCATAGCCAAACAGGCCGAGTTGGCAACGATTAAAGCGCAGGTCCGATGCGCGGTTCACCATCTTGCCCACGTCGATTGGAGACACGTCAAACAGGCGCGCTATGTCATGGGCGTCGGCGCACGCTATTTCACCGTCCACCGCCCTGGCTTGCAACTCTTTGAGGATCTCTGATTCCACGAATTCCTCCTTGACTGGATCGATGTGCTACTGAGGCAGAGGTCTCCTGATGCGAACCAGAGACGTGCCCTGATGACATATTCATTCTAGTCCGCTTGCGTGCAAGAGGCAAGTGTAATTCATCCCGCCCACGGCGCTGCATTCGAAGACGGACAGTAACCGCGGCATCCTGCCGCGCAGACCTGCGACAGAATGGCTAGCGAGAGGGCGGAAGCCCCATCGGGGTTATGCGCTTCTTGTCCAACTCCCGGCGGAGTTGGCCGTGTTGCTGTCGGCTGATGGTGAACAAAGTGGCAAAGGCAATCCCCCCGCACAGGAGCATGGCGGGAATGGGGCCTGTCATCACGCGAATGGCAGTCAGGGCGCTGGCTGGTTGGGTTTCGGCGTTGGGGACATAGCCCGCCCAATCGAGGCCCAGGCCGATCAAGAAGAGAGCCAGGCCGGTCGCGGCTTTTTGGATCAGCATGGTCAGGCTGTAGAACATGCCTTCGTGCCGTTGGCCCGTCTGCCATTCGTCCCACTCGACGGTGTCCGGGATCATCGCCCAGGGGAGGACGTGCGCGGCGGCCACGCCGATGCCCGCCAGCCCTGCCAGGAACAGGATGGCGGCAGCAGGGGTGTGTGGCCCGAGCAGGACCAGCACGATCTGCACCGCCGCCCAGAAGGAGATGCCCATCACATACGCGCGGCGTTTGTTGGTGCGCCGGGAGGCCCAATCCCAGAAGGGCAACACGAGCAGTGCGGTGACAAAGATGGTGGCAAAGATCGTGTCGCTCTGGGCTTCCATCTGCAGCCAGTAACGGATGAAATACAGCAACACAGCCTGGATCACATCTACGGCCATCCAGGTGAGCAAAAAGATGCCCATACCCAGCAGGAAGGGGCGATTGCGGAGTGCAGCGCGGAGTGACTCACGCAGGGAAGGCTGCTCGACTGTGGGGCGTTGGCGCTCGCGTGTGCCAAAGAACACGCAGAGCAGGGGGAGCGCGCTGATGACCGCGAAAATCACCCCGTTCAACCAGACGCGATCCGCGTTCTCCGGGCGAAACGCCCCGACGATCATCCAGGGCAAGGTAAAGGCAACCAGGCCGCCCAGGATGGAAAAGGCCATGCGATAGGTGGTCAGGGACGTGCGCTCGTCATAGTCGGAGGTGAGCTCGGGCGTGAGGGCGAAATAGGGCATATACACCACCGTAGCAACCGTATCATACAGCACATAAATGGCGGCGTAATAGGCGGCGAGCCACCCCTGGCTGGTAATGGGCGGTTTCCACCACATGAGCGCAAAGATAATCCCGAATGGGACAAAGCCGAACAGCAGGAAGGGGCGGCGGCGGCCCCATTTGCTGCGCGTGCGGTCAGAGAGGTGGCCGATAATCGGATCATTGATCCAATCCCACTGTTTAGCGATCATAATGGCGAGACCGGCCAGGGCGGGGCGCAAGCCAACTACATCGGTGAGGAACAGCAGATAATATACCCCGATCAGAGTGCTGGTAAGGCTAAAGCCCGTATCCCCGATGCCATACAGTAATTTGGTTCGACGCGGGAGACGTTCGACGTCTGTGTTGGATGTCATGCAAACCTCCCGAAGAATGATGCACGCCCTCAGTCTTGAGCATCTTACTATGGGGGGCTGCCGATGGCAAGGGCGTTTTAACTGCCGCCAGCGCTTGCCTGCCCCATCTCGGGCATGGTAGAATGGGCGTGCGGCATGGCGGCCATCAGTCGGCGGCCAACGGCCACGGCCCCGAACGAATGGAGGTACGCACGTGAAAACCAAGTCACTCGCGACTTTTCTGGCTGTACTTGCCGTGATAGCCATTGTGCTGGCCTTTGGGCTGCGCAGGTGTGGGATCATGCTGGGTGTCACTACCGAGGACGCGGCCACCCCATCGCCGGGCATGTCCGGGGCTGCTATTGGGCTCGAACCGGATTACAACCTGGTCTTGGCGGCGGACACAGCGCCGGAGGGAGAACAGGTGGGGATCCCCGGCCTGGAGCTGCGCCTGGCACGCCCCTTGATGTTTGACACGTATCAGGTGCGCGGCCTGGCTGCCGTCCCCAATTACTTTTATCTGGCTTCGTTCAGGGAGGACATCAAGCGCGGCGTCCTGTTTCAGGTTCACCGGGATACCTATATGGTGGCCCAGCAGCGCGCGTTCGAGTGGGAGGGCAAATACCACTTCGGAGGATTGCACCTGGGGCCGGATGGCCTGCTGGCGGTGTTGGCCGGTAGCGGCCAAGATGCCACATCGGTGGTGATGCGCATTGACCCACAGACCCTGGATATCGTCGGGACCTTCGACGTGCAGGACCAGATTCGAGCCGTGGCACAGGCGGGGGATGGGTATCTCTATGGGATCAATGAAGCTTCCGAGTGGTTTTACCGATGGGACACAGACGGGAAGCTGATCCAGCGATCAGCGAACGGGTTCGGGACATCATACTATGATATGGCCGTTGTGCGGGATAGCCTGGTTTGCAGCGGGTACTGGCGCGATCAGGGTATCGGGGTGATAGATGTGATCGACCCGTCCGATTTCTCGTTGCTGGCTCGCCACCCGGTCTATGCGCACAGCCTGGGGGGGCGCTGGGTGACGCACCTGGGATTCGACTGCGCGAATGGCGAGTTCCTGTTTCTGCCCGACGAGGGGGACAGGCCGATGCTGCTCACGTATGTGCTGGCGGACGGTGAAGATATGGAGGAGTACATCCCCAGCAGCGCCCGATGATGTGGCATGGCAGGCGATAGGAAAACAGGGGCATAGTGCTACACAAGCACCGTGCCCCTGTCTATCGATTCCGCTCTATCGGCCCCGGTGCGAATGGCTACCGGTCGTGTGGTCCGACGTAGATACCCAGGTCGCTATCCCATCTCCAGCGACCAGCGCCACCTGTCGCTTGCTCCTCAATGTGGGTGTCCAGCCTGTCCCAACCGGCACGAATGCGGGCCTGGGTTTCCTCCCAGGGGCGCACGCCACTGGTCGAGTCGGACGCTTCCACGTTACAGGCTCCTACGGCGACGGCGGATGTGGCTGTCTGGACGGCACCCAGACCTTTGAGCAGACCGGCCAGGAAACCGGCGATGGTTGAATCCCCGGACCCCACCGTGTTGACGACATTCACCCGGAAGCAGGGCGCCCACAGCTCGCGCCCCAGCCAGCTATCCGATAGCGGCCCGCCACGCCCGATATTCTCCAGGTGGTCTGCTGTCCGCAGGTAAAGCCCCCGATGGCCAAACTTGATCCCCAGGATTTTGGTGCCCAGGGCCAGGGTTTCCTCCGCCAGGGAGCTGATCTCGTCTGGCGTCAGGGTGTCGACCATACGGGCTGGGCCGACGGTGCGCCGCAACTCGTCGAAACGCTCGCGCCGCAGCATGTAGAGCAATTCCTCGACACTCGGCAGGAACAGGTCTACGTAGGGCAGGGCCCGCTTGAGGATCATGGGCCAGTCCGCCTTACCCGCCGGTCGGGTGGGGTCGGGCATGGCCATGTCCATGGAAGTGGTTACGCCGTTCGCCTTGGCCTCCCGAAAGATGGTGGATAGCTCGATACCGCTGTCGGCGTACATACGCCGCATGAGCGGTGGGTAGCCAAAGTGGAACAGGCGGGCCTGGTTCAGCAACTCGGGCGAGACATCCTCCGGCCCGAAGGTGTTATTCGTGCCGGGGCAATGCAGGAAGGTGCGGTCAATGCCGGGCGGGCTGATGACGACGGTGTAGGAGCTTGGCTCGCCGTGACCTACGGCCAGTTCCTCTGCGAATTTGGGGTCGCGGGCGGCGAGGATATCGCGGGTCAGGTTGGCGATGAAATCGTCGCCGATGCGGGCCAACAGGCGCACATTGAGGCCCAGGCGGTGCATGGCAATGCCCGTGTTAGAGACGGACCCTCCGGTGGAGAGGATCGCGCCACCGACCTCCGTCAGGCGACCCGGCGCGAGAAAGTTGTCCGAGGCGGCAGTGGCCTCGTCGGTGATCTGCGGGATGATGTCCACGCATAGGTGTCCGGCAGCAATGGCGTCGATCATGTTATCGCTCCGAGTGAGATGCTAGATGGTTTGATCAGGGGAGATGAATTCCGCCCCCCGGCCTACGGGCCGCACCCTCGCCAAATCTGGCGAGGGTGCAAAAAGTTCCGCTCAATGTAGGGCGTCTATGGAACTGACACCCTGGCCGCCGCTCTCCAGGTTTGGTGAGCGGGAAGACGTGTGCCATTATACCACGGCTTACGGACAGCCGCAATGTGCAGGCGGGTCTGTCTCTCCGGCTACACGTTGCGCCAGAAGGGTTGCCCGCGCAGCGTGTCGATATCCCTGCGGCTACGGGCGATATAGTCGCGCAGTTCTTCCATGCCATATTGGCGGGCCAGTTCGCGGGCGCTCACTCCCGGTTGGGTGGCGCGCAGCACGAACCACTGCTCGCGGTCTAGCCATTGCTCCTGGGCCACGGCCTGACCATGTTCCGCTAGCAACAGGTCGCGTCTGTCCAGGTTGAAATTCTGGTGATAGATGCCTCGATCCAGATCGAGGGTGATGCGAGTGACCTTCGAGCCGACGCCTTTGCCGTAGAGGATTTCCGCGCCGGTGATGTCGTACACCAGGCAGTCGCTCTCCTGCGTGGCGGTGACGATATAGAAGTGGTGGTTCAGCGCGTGCGCCTGAAGGCTGGTTCCGGCGGAATAGGCGCTCGACCAGATGACCAACTCGGCGCCCTGGTTGGCGAGCCGCTGCCAGACCTCCGGAAAGTTGACGTCGAAGCAAATCGCCATGCCCAGCCTGCCAAAGTCGGCCTGATATACCGGCGCAGCCTTGCCCGGCGACACCGGTGGCTGCACATCGAACTCGGACCAGTAGGGGAATACCTTGTCATAGACGCAGGCCACATTGCCCGCGCGGTCCAGCAGCACTGCCGAATTGAGGCGCAGATCACCGTCCCGTCGGTCGATGGGGCAGACGATGTAGGTCCGATGGCGGCGGGCCAGCGTGGACATGCGTTGCACCGTGGGCCCATCGAGCGGTTCTGGCTCGTGGTCCGCCTGCCCCAGAAACGTTTCCGGCAAGGCGACGAGATCGCAGCCTCGCTGGCCTTCGGCATCAACGAGGCTGCCCACTTCCTCCAGACTTTTGTCCACCGGAAAACTGATGGAAACGATGCGAACGGGACGGCCTATGGTGGTATCTGTGTGACCTGTCATGCGATGCTCCTTTGATAGTACGTGCGCGCTGTGGCTGTGTGAACGGTTATCCCTCTATCGGCGGGCAGATTCAGTCAAAGTGCAGGCCCTCGGCCGGGTCCCAGACGATATAGTCATCCCCCACCCAGATGCGCAGGGCCTCGCCATCTGGTTCCGACGCGATGCTGGGCGGGTTTTCGCCCTTCATCAGCGGGTAGAGCAGGGTGATATACAGCATCTCTTTCTCCAGGCCGGTAGGGGCAAGCTGGACATCGCGGATGACAGGTGCGTCGGGGGCGCGGCGTGACTCGCTGATGCGATAGTCGAACACGACGGGCATCAGCACCTTGACCAGCATATCGGCCTCACGTCCCGCCAATGAGATCGAGTCCCCGTCCACGCTGACCTCGCTAAAGGTGTGTAGATTGTACTCGATGGAACTGGGCACGGACGTGGTCACTTCATCGGCGATGACGAAATAGCCGCGCCGGTTCGGGTGCCGCCTGCGGTCTTGTCGGCGGAACAGCACCCGGCGCACTACCTCGGCGTCGGGGTAACTGCCGGACACGTCACTCTCGATGATGTCGTACTCTGCCGAGTGATTATAGCGTCGAATGACCGGATCGGCGGGAACCTGATTGCCTTCGTTGATGGTGATGGTGTTGTGGGACACGGTGCTTTGCAGAAAGCGGTTGCGCGGATCGCCGTAGCGGCCTATCCCTTTATCGGGGCAGAGGCGCTCCCGGTAAGCCTCCAGGATGAACGAGTTTTTGTCCAGATGCTGGTGGCCTGTTCCCCAGATGCCCGACTGGAGACTGAACAGGATGTCCCCCACCTCCCAACCGCTGCGCAGGACGATCCATCCGGTGCCGGAGAATTGCTTGGACAGGGATAGCTCGGGCCGGGCGATGGTACCCCAATCCTGATACCAGAGCAGGCTGAAGAACAGGTCGCCGTAGATATGGCGCTTGCCCGATGTCTCTTGCCAGGCCCACTGGGCGTGCGGGTGATGGAGTGCAGCGGCGAAAAACAGGCCCGCATCCTCGGCGTTCCAGGGGCCATAGTTGCCATCGTTGACACCCAGCACGTTAAACTCCTCCGAGACCGTGGAGCGCATATAGATGGGCAGGTCAATGCTATCTCGCAGTGGCTCGGTGACATAATCCTCCACCGGCTTCCCGGAGATGTGCGCCAGGAGCGGCAGGCTGCGCACGACATACCGCGTAGTGGCCGCCCAATAGCTGGCCCCTTCGGTGTTGGCCCCATCTTTCAGATAGCACAGGCTGATGCACTCGCGCATGTTGGCATCGTACTTGTCATAGAAGCGTTCCAGCCAGGGGTAGCGGTGGGCGACAGTTGCGGCCTGGATGAGCGCCCCATAGTTAAACCAGGGCCCCTGATTCATGGATCGGATATAGTTCCTGGTATCGACATAATCGTTGATCCAGTACCAGCTTTTCCAGAGGATAGCCTCCTCGACCCTGGTGCGCTCCTCGTCGGTGAGCGTATTATAGATCCAGTTATACGCCAGGGCTGCCAGCGGGCCAGCGGTAGATTCGCAGAAAGGACCGGCATGCCCGCCCCAACCCACTGGATACTTGGACACCATGCCATAGTTCCATTTGTCCAGCGCGGCCATTGCCAGTAGCACCCGCCTGGCCTGCTCAGCGTAGCGCAGGTCGTCGGTCAGCACGTACATCAGGCCGCACGTTTCCAGGATGTCGGCCCAGGGCTGGGTGGGCGTCCAGGGGCGCAACCATTCGTGGGACGCGACGGGGATAAAGTCGCCGATGTATGGTGTGGGGTCGTAGTCCAGATAGCCGTCGGCGCGCTTCTTGAGCTGGGAGAACATCTCTGCCGGTTGGCCCGCCCGAATCTTGTCGCGGAGTCCGGCGATGTCGTCTCGCCCCAAGTAGAGCCAGGCAGGGAACTCGCGGTCCGTCAGTTTGTAGCGCTCGGTAATATCGCCGGAGAGCGGGCGCGTGGGGCGCTCGTCGGGATACTGGGGCGGGGCAAAGCCTTTGCCCTCGGCAGTGACAAAATGAAAGTGGTATTCCAGCCTCGTGGGGCTGGCGGGGGTGAGCCGATCCGCCCGGTCCCCGCAGTGAAAGTAGATCTCTTCCAGGCGCTCCCCATCCAATTGGCCGCGATACTCGTGCCAGTCATCGCGCCCCGGCTCTGGCGGGCAGATGTCCCGCATCTTGCCGTCGATCCGGGCAGAAAAGCCGAACATGGCGTCGGAGGGGAGGGAGGCTTGCACGCGCAGGGCCTGCATATTGGAGATGTCCAGGTAGATAGGCCGCCAGAAGGTCATACTGCTGGGGGATTGCGGGTCGCGCTGGCGGAGCAGCAACATGGCGTTCCACAGCCTTCCGAGGGAGACGGTGCTTGGGTCGCAGGTTTCCTCTTTGATCTGCCAGCGGCGAACGGGAGAGAACTGGGCGTTATAGAAAGGCTCGATGAGATATTCGCCCCCGCCGATATCCCAGGTGGGGGCTTGGTCCGACCATTGCAGGTCGCCCAGCCGGAGTACCGTGGGGCCAAGCGGCCCTTCGATGCTACGGAACTCGATGTCCTGAACGGAATGCCAGGAGGGACTGCCCACGCGGGTAAAGGCTTCCTTTTCCAACTGGATCAGGTTCCAGCCCGTCCATTCTACGGCAAAGGTCGCATGGTAGTAGCTGTTGACGTCGGGGGTCAGGACGGTCACGGTGAGGCGGGCGCCCGTCATGCGCTCCGCATGGACCCAGAAGGCCAGCATGTTGCTATAGTCGGCTTCCGGAAAGGGGCCAATGCGCCGGACCATGTCGCCCGCGTCAAGCTCCCATTTGAGCGATTCGCGCCCGTCGTGGGTGATCTCGCGGTCCGCGACACCTGCACCTTCCCAGGTTTTCACAGTCGTCATTCTCTTTTTCCTTTCTCTCAAATGCTGCCTATCATCCGGCCTGGCTCGAGCACGCTACGCCGGGATGGTTGCGAGTCCCGCGCAGGTTGTCGAGAAGCGATGGAAGATGAACACAGCATCCTTGCCAGGTGTATGGACCTGCGAAAGGAAGAACGACCAGATGGGCCTGACGATGGCCTGATTTACCCTGTTGTCATGAACCGCCAGCGTATGTCAGCATAGGAGGACGCCCAGCCGTCTTCCGGCCTGGTAATTGCCACCCGCGGCTGACCATCGGCCCCGACCTGCGCTTCCAGCGTCCACCAGCGGTAGGCGCCTTGCTCGTAGGCATAGGTCTCGCCGTCGTCGTCGTACAGGCGGAAACGGCCGGGAGCCGTGCCGTAATAGCGCACTTCCAGGGGCACCTGTTCGCCGGGTCGCGGGGCGTGGTCCAGCGGTGGCATCATCGGGATAATGGCGCCATCGCGGGCAAATACCGGAATGCGGTCCAGGCCAGGGCTGACCCGGATTTTGCGGTCCCCTTCATAGCGCTCGCCGGTCTCGAAATCGTACCAAACACCAGCAGGCAGAAACACCTCGCGCATCAGTTCTCCCGCAAAGAGCGGGGCGACCAGCAGCGTATCCCCTGCCATGTACTGATCGTCCGCGTCGAGGGACGCGGCCTCGGCTGGGGTGGGGTGCGGACCGAACTCCAAGGGCATCGCCCGGAAGGGAGGCGTGCCGTCGTCGTGGTAGCGGGCAAAGGCCGAATAGAAGTAGGGCATGAGCCGCATGCGGAGCTGGAGGTATTTGAGAATGATGTGCTCCACTTCCGGATAGGACCAGGGCTTGGTGCGATCCGACCAGGCGTTGAGCATGGCCAGGGGGGAGAAGCAGACCACCTGCATACGGCGCACCCATTCCTCGGCGCTGCGCGCGCCGCGAATTTCGGGCGTCCACAACAACCCGCTGAAGCTGGCGTTACACAGGGCGCGGACGAACTGGCGATGGTCGTACAGGTCCGAGTAGAGCACGCTAGGGAACGACGACGCGCCAGTAGTGGCGGCGCGCACCAGGCCGTAGGTGCGCCGGTTGCGCTGGCGGAACAGGTCGGTGGTCATCTTTTGCAGGAGCAGGCCGTATACCTGGCGCAGTTGCTCCCCGTCGTGGCCGGAGGGAAAGCTGGCGTGGGCTGGGAACATCCAGGATGCGCCGGTCAGTTCGCTGCCGTCGCATTCATCCAGCTTGTAGCCAGAGACGCCGATAGCCAGATGCTCCGCGTCGTGCTGTTCTTTGAGCACGCCCTGGGCCTGCTCCAGCGTATAGTCGGGCGCCAACCCACCCCAGACGGTATGCGAGCCGGAGAGCGGTTCCAGCTTTTGGTGGATGCGGGCCGAAGGATGCACCCAGGCGTGCTCCCACAGGTTGATGCGAAAGCCATCCTGGGCCATGCGCTCCACGAACTCGGCGGGCCGTGGGAATCGCTCCGGCGACCATTCGTAGGTGCAGGGGTAGCTGTGGCTATGCCAGCCCGGTTCCAGGCCAATCACGTCACAGGGGAACCCGCGCTGGCGGAACTCGCGGGCCTCCTGGATGACCTCCTCGTCGCTGAAGGGCAGGGGCACGCGATGCCAGAATCCCAGCCCCCAGCGCGGCGGGAGCGCGCCGCCCCCACAGAGCAGGTTATAGCGCTGGACGGCACCGAGCAGCGTGAGACCAGCCAGGACGTATAACTCTGTGCCCGCCGCAGGCACGACGATCTCGACCAGCTCGGAGAGGGGTGTGGCTTTCCAGTTGGGGTCCGTGTTGCGGTCCCTGATTTCGACGGGTTCGTTTCGGCGTAGGGTGGAGCCGCAGTAGATGGTGACGATGCGGGCCGTGTTCACCAACACGCCATAGCCCTCACTGGAAAGGTAAAGCGGCACGGGGGCGTGTGTTTCGCCGGTATCCTGGCGCGGGTCGCTGTTCACCCGCAGATAGCGGGTGCGCCCGCGATGGTTGACCCGCATGAACTGCAAGCCCAGGCCATAGATGTGCTCGTCGGCGGTCAGCGGCAGGCGAATTACCGTTCGGCGCGGACTCACCTCTGTGGTGATGGCGGCCTGATCGAGCGGGAAGGGGGGTGCGCCCAGGGATTGCAGGGCTTCCCGGCGGGGCGAAATGCCCAGGAGGGACAGGGGATCAAGATCCTCTGGTGTGCCTATGCTTGTTTTCCAGATGCCAGGGCCACGTTCGACCCATTGTAGTGTTTCCATCTCCTATCCCTCCATCCAGTCAGGCTTTAGGTGGCAATCCCGCGCCAATCGAGTTCCACGGGCGCCTTGCGGCGGCCAGATGTGCCCATCGCCTCGATCACTACGTCAACATTGAACCCATCCACGACGGTGGGGCGGCCCTGCTCGCGCTTGCTGAGGCAATCGCAGAAGTATTGCACCTCGACGTCGAACGGGTTGACGGGGGCAAAGCGGTATTCGGTGGCGGTTTCGGTGGCGTTGTCATAGTGCACCAGCAGGGCCGGATTGTTCTCCGGATGGTCCCACTGGACGGTATAGACTTCCAGTTGACCATTGACCCCGCTGATCTTGATGAACTCGTCCCACGAGTTGTGCTCATAGCCGATGCGCTTGAGCGGGTGGGTGGCGGTTTCGAAGTTGACGACCATGCCGTTCGCGTACTCTAGCAGAGCGGTGGCCTTGCGGTCAAAGTTGGTCCCCGGCACATAGTCCACGTTGGCGTACAGGCTCTGCGGCCGCCCCAGCAGGTGCATGGTCATGTCGAGCATATGGCTGCCCGCGCACTTGATCACCGCGCCGCCATAGCGTTCGGTGACCCATTCCCAGCCCGCGATATTATCCATCTCGTAGAAATTGCCCCACTGCTGCCAGGCCCGCACCTGGGCGCTGAACAGCCGACCCAGCCGGGGCAATAGTTCCTGCGCCTTTTGCACCGCCGGGAAAAAGCGCTTCATAAAGGCGGTGAAGAAGAGTTGCTGCGAGGCGAGGGCTGCTTTGGCGACCTCTTCGGCTTCATCCGCGTTGTCCGTCATGGTCTTTTCGCAGATCACATCCTTGCCCGCTTCCAGGGCAGCCAGACAGATGTCCCGGTGATATTGGCCGGTGGTGAGCACACTGACGACGGTTACCTCCGGGTCGGCCAATAGTTCCCTGTAATCGGTCGAGAAACGCGCGCCAAAGGTCTGCACGTAGGGTTTGGCCGCATCTGGCGCAACGTCGGCGATATGCACCACGCGCGCGCCGCTCTTGGCCAGGGCGTGAAAGTGAAAGCGGGAGATGCCCCCGCAACCGACAATGCCGAATCTGGGTTCCATCTAGGCTTGCTCCTCATGATCTGGTTGGGTGTTCGTTGGTATCAGGCTGCTTTCCGGCGGATGGGTGCGGCAGCGCCAAAGCTGGGCGGGGTAGTGGCGAGGTGTCATGCGCTGGGATTCTCTTGCTGACTACCCCTGCATTATAACATGAATTACAAGACGTCGTCGAGCGTGGGAAAAACCTCAATTCCAGGCCTATTGGACCGCGGGAATGTATGCCGCAGTATCCCTGCTCGCTTCTGACCATGCCAGACAGGCGCATCTAGAGGCCGCCAGAGATGGCGGCGGTCCGGGCCTGTCCCCTCACCCACGCTCTACGGGCGTCGGAAACTGTCAGTCCTGGTTGGTGAACGCTTCGACGATGGCGGCCGCGTTTTCGGTGGGGGTTTCCGGCTGGAGGGATTTGGCTGGGGCCAGAATGTACCCCCCGCCCTGGCCCATCTCCTGGCAGAGCCGCCGCACCGTCTGGCGGATTTCCTCCGGCGTGCCAAAGGGGATGGTACTCTGACTGCCCAGGCACCCCCAGAAGCAAATCTGGTCGCCCCACTGGCGCTTGAGTTCGTAGGGGTTCATCCCCTCGGCTTCGGGCTGCACGCTTTCCAGCACGTCCAGCCCGTTCTCAATGATGTCGGGCAGGATGGCCGCCACGCTGCCGCAAGAGTGGGACATGGCCAGCTTGCCCTGAGCGTGCACCGCCTCATAGACCCTGGCCCAACAGGGCTTGATAAAGCGCCGCCAGCGCTCCGGGCCGAGGATCACGCCGCGCTGGTGGCCCCAATCATCGCCGAACATGATGGCGTCGGCGGGCACGTCCCGCCAAAAGTTCACCAGGGTGACGTACAGGTCGGTGAGGCGTTCCAGCAGTTCGGCGTAAAAGGCGGGTTCGGCAACGGAATCCATCAGGGCCTCTTCAAAGCCGCGGATGCGCCAGCTTGCCTCAAAGATGCCCCAGCCCATGTGGATGACCCGCAGGCTGTCGGTGCGCTCGGCACACGCCCCGATGGCGTCGGCCTTGCGCTTGTCCGGCTCGGTCAGGAATATGTCGGCAGTGGGAAAGTGGTATCCGGCGAAGGAAGGTTCCGTCAAAGGCGGCTGCTCGAGGTAGAACGGACGCCGATCATGCCGCCAGATGCTCCCCCAGGCGTCGCGGGTGTGGGTGGCGCTGATGGGCTGCTCGCGCACCGTGTCCACCGCGCCGACGGTCGCCATGTAGGGGGCGAGCCGTCGCCGCCACTGGGGACCGCCGTAATATACGTCCAGGCGCTCGGCCACGTCCCCCTCAAAGCCGAGGGTATACGGGACGGGGCGTACCTCACGGTGGTGAATCGCGGCCAGGATGTTGTCTCGTAGGGTCATGGATTCCTCCGGTTACAGGATGCCGCGTTGGGTCAGGTAGATGCGGAAAATGTCTTCGAACAGCCGGACATCCGTGATGGTATCCTCGGCTGAGGAGCGGAAAGGCTCGCCTGTCTGAAGGGCGTGGATGAAATATTCTGCCTCGCGTCTATAGCTCCAGCTCCAGGCGGGTTGGGGGATGGCCTTGGTAAATGTCTGGGTATTGCCCGCACGATAGATCTCGACCTCCGCCGGGACTTGCTTCAGGAGCAGGGGAGGAGCCCAGGTCTTGATCCAGCCGTTGCGGAAGTAGACCTGCGTGTGCTCGTCCCAGCGGTAGTGCGAGACGGCGCCGCTTTCGAGGACAGCCCGCACGCCGTTCAGGTCCAGCACGACGATACCGGTATAGCCGTCATCATCCAAGTCCACCACGCGCACCGAAGCGCTATCCCCGGCATCGAGGAACCAGCGCATCAGATTGATGTTGTGGGTATACTGCTGGAGATAGCCCAGGTATGGACGCAGGTGCTCCGGCGGCAGCCAGTCCGGGCCGATGGTGGGCGCGGAGGGTATGGGCTCGTCCGTGCGGTCCAGGGGCGTGTCCAGGCCAGCGATCCAGTTACCGCAAAAGCCGTGGTTGCGGACATAGGTAATCGGCCCCATCTCGGGGTCGGTGCTGAACTCGACGATTTTCGACTTGACCAGCTCGTTGCCGGCGTCATAACGCTTCATATAGCCCACCATCAGGCGTTTGCCGGAGGTGCGCGCCGCATCGAGCATGACCTGGGCCTGCTGGACGGAAACCGCCATCGGCTTTTCCATGAAGACGTGTTTGCCCGCCAGCAGCGCGTCACGAGCAATGATGCCCTGCACCTGAAAGCCTGCCGAGACGGCGATGGCCTCGATGTCCGGGTCGGCCAGTAACTCGTGATGATCCTTATACAGCTTGGGGATGCCCAGGCGGGTCTGCACCCGGCGGCCCAGGTCACCCCGCACCTCGGCGATAGCCAATACCTGGCAGTCGGGAATGCTCAAAAAGTTGGGCAGATGCACCTTTTGGGCCATCATGCCGCAGCCCACGTAGCCGAGGTGGATTCTATCCATCGTACACCCCCCATGATGACCGACAAGGGTGGGGCGTGACGTCCGCCCCGCCCTTGTCTGGTTGGATTATGCTTTGAGCGTTTGCTTTAGGAATTTCAGCCCGATTGCCAGACCCTCGTCGAACCGCTCGCCGGAGAAGACCGGGTCTTCGTGCTCGATGACGACCCCGGCGTTATATCCTATCTCGACCAGGGCGGTGGTAATGGAATCCCAATCCACTTCGCCCAGACCGGGGATGCGATAGCGCCACCAGCCGCGGCCATAGATGCCCACGCGGGAGAACTCGTCGGCAAAGATTTCGGTGTCCTTGGCATGCATGAACACCATCCGGTCGGCGAAATCGCGGATCACCGCCACATAGTCGGCTCCCTGCCAATACAGGTGGGAGGGGTCATATTCCAGACCCACGGCCAACGAGGGGACGGCGTCGAACAGCCGCTCGAACATCTCGGGGGAGTAGGCCAGGTTGCGAATGCGAATGCCTTGATCGATGCTGACGGCGGGCCAGTTCTCGATGCCGATGCGCACGCCCTGATCCTCGGCCATCCGCGCATATTCCCCAAACACCTGGGCGAACAAGCCGACCTGGTTGGCGGGCCACTCGTGGGGGTCGGCCAGCGCCAGGGTGGTGACAATGTTGGTTCCCAATTGCGGGGCCAGTTGGACGGCGAATTGCATGTTTTTCCGGCCCTGCGCGCGCATGGCGGGGTCCGGGGAGAGATGCTGTTCGCCCATCAAGCCGACGGTCAGCACCTTGGCGCCCGTCTTGGCCATCAGGTCGCGCAGGCGTTTGGTGTCATCTTCCGTCCAGGTTTGCGGGTCGCAGGGGCCGCCCGTGCGGAAGCCCAGCTCCACGCCGTCCAACCCCAGGCGGGCAGCTTGGCGCAAGACATCTTCCGGCTTGCCGTTGGCTACGAAACCGATATTCATCTGTGCTTCTCCTTGTTTGTGCTTGTGGTTGGGCGGTGCAACGCGCCCTGTCGGTTATGCACGTGTCGATGATTGCCGCGCAATAATACCACTGTGCGGAATGGCTACCACGAGATGGTAGCGCGAATCGGGTGCAAGATCAAGGCTGCCAGGAAACCGGACGACGGCTAATAGCCTTGCGCCAACTCCTGGGCGATGTCCGTCCAGATGGTAAAGCGTTCGGGATGATGATCGCAGGTATGGGTATCCTTCAGGATCATCTCGATGACGCACCCCCGCGTGACCTGAAGCGTGTGCGCGATATAGTCCTTGATCCTTTCCGTGCTGAACTGCCCGACCAGGTGGGCCGGATGGGGCTTCCAGGAAAAGATATAGTCGGCTTGCAGCTTTTCCGCGCAACGGTCCACGTCGGCGAAAGGCGAGATGGAGATGCGGCGCAGGTTGGGGATGGTGCACACATCCTCCAATTTGTCGGTCAGATCCTCGCAGCAGCCGTAGCCGTTGAGGCCGAACGGTTCCAGCAGGCGCTTTTCGTAGGGCAGGATGAATTCGGCGTGCATGGGCGGGGAAACCTGGGCCATCTCCTGGGCCTCGGCAGAGGCCCACATATCGCAGGGGCGAATGCGCTGCGGGTCATAGTCGGCGCGGGGCAATTCCGTGGTATAGCCCACGCCGCCGGACGAGTGATACGTGTTGTCGTTGTTCAGGCTCAGCAGGTTAAGGTCCACGTACTGCTGCACCAATCGGCGGTTGCCCTCCTCCAGGAAGGACATCGCCTCGTGGAGCATGTCCGGCTGGTCGTACATATCCCACATGACCTGCTCCAGCCCCCGCAGGCCCGTATAGTGACTCATCAGGTGGAAGGAGATGTGGCTGATGCCCTTGAGTTGCACGTCGAGGATATCGCCGAATAGGTCTTGGGCCTGCTCCAGCTTGCGGGCGCTGATCTCTGGGTCGTAGAGCACCTGGGGAAAGTGCAGCTTCTGCAGGTCGGCGGGTTCTTGAATCACCGGATCAAAGGCCCAGGCGCCAAGTTGCTCTGTGCTGGGTCTATGCCTGGCTTCCAGGCCCCAGCCGGTGTTGGTGATCGCTTTTGGGATCACCCAGCTCTTCTCAATAGGCGCGTCGTCGTGGAGGTGCTCGTGGTGGTAGATGCGCCGCCGCAGTTCCCACTCGATTCGGCGGGCTTGCTCACCTTCGCATTGCAGGACGCTGTCGGGAAGAAGCTCGCGCCAGGAACCTTCGGGGAAAACCAGGATCATCGGGCGCACCCGCTCCAGGCGGTTGTGGCGCATCCACATCTGCCGCCGCTCTTCCATGATGGGCAGGCTGGCGATCTCGGCCACGCGCCTGGCGAGGTGCACGATGATAGCACGGTCCTTGGGTGTAATCATGGTTACGTTCCTCTACGATCAAGGATCAAGTCAAAACCAGCGCCTCAGGACGACGTGTCTACAAGCGACCGGCGGCCCACAGGATGCCGCGACCCAGGACGGTGCGGAAGCTGGGGTCACTGTAGGTCTGGTTGTCGTGGCCGCCCTCGTAGCAAAAGACGCGCGCGTTGCGATACTGTCTGGTCCAGGCCAGGGTGTGCATGCTTCTGGGATGGTTCGTGGTCAGCAGGATGTGACTGTCCTCCCCGGCGTCGTTCATGGTATAGGTTTCGTCCACCATCTCCCAGGGGGATAGCCCTTGAGTGATGGGATGCTCCGTGTCGGCAATTTCCGTATAGACCCGCTCATCGTGGTAAAAGCCAAAGCGGCGATCGGGGATGCCCATGATGTCCGTCCAGAGTTGCCAGCCGGGAAAAGCCAGCAGGGCGTGATGGAGCACGACGATGCCTTGCCTGGTTTCGCCGATCCCTTCCAGGGCCTTGCGCATAGCCGCCTCTGGTTCGGGGGTCTGCTGGTGAAAGTTGTAAAACAAGACAACGTCGTATTGCTGCCTTGCCTGAGCCACGTCCGCGACATAGTCTTCCATGTGCTGCGGGTAATAGTCGACATCCGGCAGGCTGCGGAAGCAGAGGTGAAAGCCGGGGACCTCGAAGGGGTGCTGGCCGGTGACGACGGCCACTGTGACCCGGTCTGTGTGGAACAAGTCGCTCATGGGAAACCTCCTTGTGGAAGTGCGTTGGGAACGGTGGGTTGATGGCAGTGATCGTTGGCGCTTGCCAAGGCTCGATCTGGCTGTAATGTATATCGGCCAGAGATGGCCGTCAAGGCGCGCCAGCTACAGGGAGGGCAGCACCTCACCCCCGGCCTTACAGGCCGCTCCCCCTCTCCAGACCTGAAGAGGGGGAGCAAAGGAAGGCTTTGTGTGGTGGGTCGCCCGATGGGCGGCTACTTGAGTTTGTGGGTGTATGTGCCCATCAACTGCGCTTCATCCAGGATGTGGCCGCGCATGGTATCGAGTAACTGCTCCTCATTGACGCCGGGGTCCAGCCCCAGGTCGGCATCCAGCGCATACAGCCTGAACATGAATCGATGCGTGCCTCTGGGTGGACAGACGGGAGCATAACCGATGCTGCCCGTGCTGTTCGCCCCCTGGAGACCGCCTCCTTCCAGGGCCTGGCGCTTGGGAATACCTTCCGGCAGACCCGTCGCCGTGGCGGGCAGATCATGAACCAGCCAGTGGGTAAAAGTGCCGCGCGGCGCATCGGGGTCGTCCACGATCAGGGTCAGCGTTACGGCATTGTCGGGCACTCCGCTCCATTGGAGGGGAGGGGAAATCCCGTCGCCGTCACAGGCGTACTTGGTCGGAATAGCGCCCTTATCTTCAAACGCAGGGCTCTTGATTTTCATCTAGCTCCTTTGCTCTTGTTGATGCCGGGCATAGCCTATGTCCGGCATCAGGGATTGCCACGCATGACGTCGGCAATCCCATCTCACCTTTTCCTCGCAAATGCGCAAAGAATGATGAGGGGGCAAAAGGAGAGGATAGACCGGTCAACTGCCGGGTTTGGTGGTCATGACCACGGCGCGCAGGCGTTCCATGAAGTAGCGATAGTGCTCCCAGCTCACGTCCGAGAGCACGAAATGGTCGGGGCCGGGGATAAATCGGCCCTGGCGGATGAGCGTTTGCGCCCGATCTATCTCCTGGTCAATGGCCGCTTTGTTCTGGGCCATTACCCGTTTGTCCAATCCGCCAACGGCGCCGAGGGTAGGGTGGGTAGCTATCATGTGGCCCATGTCGTTTCCCGATTGGACTTCGTAGGGATAGAGCGCATTGACGCCGCTCTCCAGCATGAGGTCGGTGAGGGGTTCGATGTAACCATCCGAATCGACGAGGATGATGGGGATGTGGTGGGCATCGGCAAAAGCTCTGATTTTCTGGTATTGGGGTTTCAGAAACTCGCGAAAGGTCTTGGGCGAAACCAACGCGCCCGCCCGGTAGGCCATGTCCTCCCAGCACTCGATCAGGTCGAATTCGACATGCTGTAGCATTTTGCCCCACACAGCAATTGCCATGTCAGTATATGCGTTCATGATATCATGCACAAGTGCGGGGTCATCGTAAAAGGCATAGGCCAGGCGCTCATCTCCCATCAGGTTGCGCGCAAAGCCGTACACGCCGCGATGGGTAAGCTGGAGAGGGTAATCTCGATGACGGAACATCTCGACATAATGGGACCAATCGGACGGGAAGCGCTCCGGATCGTCGACGCGCAGGTGGCGCTCCTTCACGCGGTCCCAATCCTCGCGGCTTTTGACCGGCCATTCCAGGGTCTGGTAGTGAAAGTCGGCACCTTTTTGGATGCGCTCTACCATGCCGTCGCCTCGCCGCTGGATGCGCTGGAGGGGGGTATCCTCCAGGATTTCCGTGGGGCCAAGGCTGGAGAGGTCCATGTTTACCGGCGCAATCTGCCAACCCCGGTAGACTCCCTCGAACTGGAGCAACTGGTCAATGCATTGGCCGATGCCAGGGTATTCCTGCTCCCAGCGGGGGACGATGGCATTGGTCCCGCCAAAAACCTTGATAAAGGGCACGCGGTCCACTTCCTGGCCGGTCAGGGTGCGTACAAAGCGCTCGCGATGGTTCATGCGTTCACTCCTTGGGCGGTTCGCAGCCGTTTCCACTCGTCCATCAGGGCCTGCACATTCTCCCAGGGGAAATAGGACCGAATGCTCGCCGAGCACCCAAGGATGAATCCCCGGTGCCCAAAGATATCGAACGCGTCGCGGACGGCCTGGCGCACCGTTTCCGGGGTGCCTTCGCCGAGATGGATGGGCGCGCTGATGCCCCCCAAGAAGGCTTTGCCGGGGAGCGCGCGGGTAATGGCGCGCAGGTCCTGCCCGCCCAACGCCGGTTCTAGCTGGATGAGCACGTCAAAGGGCAGTTCGGCTAGCTGTGGCAGGAGCGGCATGATGCCTGTAACCATCAGGTAGAGGAAGGGCAGCCCATAGCGGTGGGTGCGCTCGATCTCGGCTTCCAGCAGGGGTCGGGCATATTGTGCGAACATGCGGGGGCTCCAAAAGTCGGTAGATTCGTACCACCCGCGACGATCAATATAGTCTGCTCCCAGCTCGGCCAGCAGGTCGATGCCGGGCAGGTTGAGGTCATGGACCAGGTCGAGCAATTTCTCGATCACTTTGGGCTGCTCCACGCCCATGATGACCGCCTGAGAGAAGCCACACATCCAGCAGACCAGATCCAGGCCGCTACCGCTCATGCCAGCGACGATGGCCCCATACTCGCGCGCCAGCGCTTGCGTCTCACGGGCCTGGGCAGCAAGATGGTCCTTGACAGCGCCTTGGGGTGGTTGCAGCACGTAACGCAGGCGTTCCACGTCGGTGACGCTCTGGACCCAGGGCTTGACATAGCGCGGGGGGCTAAAGTCATCCAGGAAGGGAATATCCTCACCCCACGGCCAGTCCTCCGTGCGTTTGACGATGGCCGAAAGCGGGCCAGCGGGCGTCTGGAACTCTTTGTGCAGCAGGGGGTAGGGGGACTGGGGATCGCTCGTCTGCCAGACGCGGGAGGTGACGCCGGGCGCCTGGCTGTATTCCAGGCGAAGGTACAGCACCTTGTCGAGGCCCAGCGTATCATAGGTTTCCATTCTCCCGCGCTCGTCCTTCCAGCGCAGGTGTTCCGGGGCAATAGGCGGCCAGAAGCCGACCTGCATGGGCACATAGTCTACCGGCTCGCGGCGCATGGCGGCCAGAAGTCGCTCTCTCGAATTCATGACGTCTCCCTCAATCAGGATAGTTAGGCGCTTCAGCGGCACGCCTTCCACTCATCTATCATGGCTTGCACGTTTTCCCAGGGGAAGTAATGGCGGATTGACACGGATGTGCCCAGGATCAGGCCCACTCGCCCATAGATGTCGAATGCCTTGCGAACGGCCTGGCGTACCTGCTCTGGGCTGCCGTAGTGCAGGTCATCGGTGGCACTCACCCCGCCCAAGAAGCCCTTGTTACCGCCCAGGGTTTGCACGATCTCTCGCTGCTGATCTTCCCCGATGGATGCTTCGATACCGCGCAACAGGTCGAACGGAATCTGCTGCAATTCGGCGAGCAGGGGTTGGATGCCGGTGAGCATCCAATAGGACACCGGGCAGTTGTACTTGTGGGCCAGGTTCACCTCTGCCTCCAGGGCTGGGCGGGCAAAGCGGCGAAAGAGGGCGGGACTCCAAAAGTCGGCGGATTCGTAGCAGCCGCGCCGCTCGATATAGTCCACCCCCAGTTCACAGAGCAGTTCCACCTTGGCGAGCGTCAGTTCGGTCTGGAAGGCCACGATGGCCTCCAATAGGTCCGGCTGCTCCAATCCCACCAGGACTGCCTGCTCGAATCCGCAGAACCAGCAGGCGAAATCGAGACCCTCGCCGCCGCTACCGCCGATGGCAGCGCCATACTCGTCGGCCAGCGCCCTGGCCTCGCGGTATTGCCGGACCATCTCATCTTTGGCCTGGCCCGCCGCGGGGCGCAGCACGTAGCTCAGCCGCTCCAGGTCTTCGCGTGTCTCGATCCAGGGTTTCTCGTAGCGGGGTGGGCTGAAATCGTCAAAGAAGGGGATGTCTTCGCCCCAGGGCCAGTCCTCCGTGCGACGCACGGTTGCAGATAGTGCCCCGGCGGGCGTCTGAAACTCTTTGTGCAGCAGCGGGTAGGGAGATCCAGGTTGCTCAGTTTGCCACACCCGTTCGGTCACACCGGGGGCGCGGCTGTAGGTGGGGCGCACATACACCATCTTGTCAATGCCCAAGATGTCGAATGTGCGCAGTCGCTCCCATTCGTTGTTCCAGCGCAGGTGCTCATGCACAATGGGGGGCCAGAACGTCAGTTCCAACGGCACGTGGTCCACCGGCTCGCGGCGCATAGCCGCCAGGTGTCGTTCGCGAGAGGACATGGATGTGGGCATGGATGATCGCTCCTTGAGGTATTGGCCTGACGGTTGCGTTGCGAGCTTGGTGGTTGGTCACCCCTGCGCGTTGTCATACGGCAACGCGCAGGGGGGTGTGGAAGGCTTATTTGTCGAGCTGCCCCTCTGGCAGGCCCATTGGGAGCGCAGCGGGACGCTGGCAGGTGCTGGCCAACTGGATGTGCTTGCCTTCCCTGGAGGCATCGTGGAAAGCGTGCATGATATCGAGCACATGGTAGGTCAGCTCGCCGCAGGCGCGATGCGGACGGTCATAGCGCAGGGCATAGGCCATGTCGGCCACGCCGATGCCGCGGTTCTTGGTATAGTTGTGGCTGTCGGGAACGGGCGCCCAATCCTTGGCTCCGGCCCGGCGGATGGCGATGGGGCCGACAAAGCCGTTGGGGTCGGGCACGCTGAGGGAGCCTTCGGTACCAAAAATCTCGATGCGCGGCAGGTTCGCAGCCCAGACGTCAAAGCTGGTGATGATAGTGCCGACCGCGCCATTGCTGAAGTCCATAACGCCCGCCACGTGGGTAGGCACGTCGACCTGGACCACCGTGCCATACTTGGGCTTGCTGGTGATGAGCCGCTCAGGGAAAGTGACGCGGGCAGAGCCGGTGACGCGCTCCACCGGGCCGAGCAGGTTCACCAGGGCGGTGAGGTAGTAGGGGCCCATATCGAACATGGGGCCGCCGCCCACCTTGTAGTAGAACTCGGGATCGGGATGCCAACTCTCGTGGCCGTGGCAGGTCATAAACGCGGTCGCGCCGATAGGCTCGCCGATCCAGCCATCGTCGATCAGCTTGCGGCAGGTTTGGTGGCTGGCCCCATAGAAGGTATCGGGCGCGCCGCCCAGCAGCACGCCCTTTTCCTTGGCTTTCGCCAAGAGCTTTTTGCCTTGCTCGCGGGTCAGGGACAAGGGCTTTTCATTGTAGGCGCACTTGCCCGCTTCCAGGGCAGCCATCGCGACCTCAAAATGCGCGTTGGGGATAGTCAGGTTGACCACGATGCGAATTTCGGGATCAGCCAGCAGTTCCTCCACCGTGCAGGCACGGGGGATGTTGAACTCGGCGGCGCGGGTCTGGGCACGCTCAACGATCAGGTCGGCGCAGGCCGCCACGTCGAGGATGTCAAAGTTCTTGAGATGGTTGAAGTAGGTGGTGCTGATGTTGCCGCACCCGATGACGCCGATTTTGATAGGCGCTTCGCTCATGGGTTGTGCTCCTTTGATCTAGGATGGTAAGTAGGCGACTGTAACGAATCGCAGTTTAGCGGCTGGCCCACAACATGCCGCGGCGGACGATCTCGCGGGCTTCGGGGACCTGGAAATCTGGAGCCACGTGGCCCAGGGAGGTGTAAAAGACCCGGCCCTGACCCCAGACGCGCTTCCAGACCACGGGCATGACCGTACCGGCGATCCAGGGCGCGTGCTCTCCGCCAAAGGTGGTGGTAGCGAGCACCTCGTTTCCGGGATCCACGTGCATGTAATACTGCTCCGAGTGCATAGCAAAGTCCGACAGCCCGGCGGTGATAGGGTCCTCGTGGTTGGTGATATTCACCCGATAGTCGATGACGCCGCCGGGATGCGCGACCCACTGGCCGCCGACCATGAACTGGTACTCGGTGTTGTTGCGAAACGAATCGCCCATGCCGCCGTGCCAACCGGCGACGCCCACGCCGCTTTTGATGGCGGCCAGCAACCCCTGCTCCTGCTCGCGGGTGATCGTGCCCATGGTCCAGACGGGCACCACCAGGCTCAGAGATTGCATCTTTTGCTCATCGAGGTAGACATCCAGGGTATGGGAGATCTCGACGGCATACCCCTCGGCTTCCAGGATGGGTGCAAAAATGTCCACGCATTGTTTCGGCTCGTGGCCTTCCCAACCGCCCCAGACCATCAATGCTGATTTCATGACCTGCCTCCTCATAGTGTATGGATGGGTTCGTATAGTAACGATGGGGCCTGCGTAATGCCCGGCTCCCCGAATCAACCAGGGGTTCTGCTAGGTCAGGGTTTCTGTCGTGACTTCCATCGCGCCCAGGATCAGCTCGGTTGGGCACGGACCCGGCTGCTCGCAGGATAGCTCCAGGGCATGGACCAGATGCCAGCATTCATCTTCCAGAGGTCGCCCCAACTCGTCCAGGCGCAAGTGGAGCGTCTTTTCGCCCACCCAGTCTATGGGAATGATGGCGTGGGCGATGGGTTCTGCTTCGCAGCCCAGGATATCCAGGCGCACGCGTCCGTTCGTCCGCTCCGGGGCGATGATCTGTATGCTGAGGGTGCGGAAGCTGCGCCAATCCAGGGGACCCACATCCAGGGCCAGTCGTCCGCGTTCGGCGTTCCAGTGGGCACGCCCGGTGGTCGGGTCCTGTCGACCACCTCGCCAGGGGGGTGTCTGCATCCCCCAGCTCGATTCTCTCATTTCGGTGCTCGTCTCCTTTGTGACAATCTGTTGTGAGACTACACTTTACTACCCTTGATGTCAAACGGGAATTCGCCTGTCAGGAGGCCGCATTGTCGCCGGGGATGGTGCGGCATGCATGCCGAGCGCTCCAACTTATGCAGCTCTGAAATTGCCGGGGCGGTCTTGACATGCCAGGCTCGTAGCGGTAGAATGCCGCCGCTGGGATGCTGGACAGTTCGCTTCCCTGGTAATCCCTCTTCTATCCTCCATTCTCTCCGGTACGTCTATGCCTGTCATTGCATGCTCTCTATCTCTATCGTGATACGCGTTGGACTGGTGGCGATGGCGCAGCGTGCGCTGCAGCGGGGTCGCTGTTGCAGAGTCCTGTCCCAGCAGCAACCGGGGGGCACATTTGACCGTATAGTTGGCAAGTGAGGTGGAGCATGGCAAGAGAGGACAGGATCAGCACGCGGTGTGATCTGTGCGGGACGACGATTTGGGGAGACAACGAGGACGAACTGGCCAACAACCTGCGCAGGCATACCAGGGAAGAGCATGATACGGAACTGTCTGATGTGGATGTTCGCGAGAAAATCCGGGAGAGCATGACAGCTACCTCCAAGCCCGTAGTGCGATAGGACTCGCTCCGACTGGCTGGCGATACAGACGACCCCACTGGGTGTCCGAACCACCTGGCAGATGCGTCTCTATTGCCTGCTTGCGCTCTAGATTGGTGATGGCCTTGCGCCAATGACCGTTTACAGTATAATAGGAAGCGCTGTCAGTCAACCTGTTGTTCCGGCCTTGAGCCTGGACTAGGGGGCAGCCCGTAAAACTCGATAGTGGTTTTGAGGTGATGCCCCTCAAAGGCACCACCTCATTTTGTGCGCCAGAGTTGGGCGGCAATCTGGCTTTGCAATTCTTGCCGCGATGATTACAAAAATTGGCCTAGACGGGAGTACATCCGTGAGCACATCTGAACATGCCCTGGAAGTAGAAAACGTTTCCAAGACTTTTGCGTCGCTGCGCGCAGTAGATGATCTGTCCTTTGCTGTGCAGCGGGGCGAGATTTTCGGCTTGCTGGGTCCTAACGGGGCAGGCAAGACGACCACCATTCGTATGATTCTGGATATCATCAAACCCAATTCCGGCACGATCACCGTGTTAGGCGGGCCGATGACAGAAGAGTGCAAGGGGCGGATTGGCTATCTGCCCGAAGAGCGCGGGCTGTATGAGGATATGACCCTGCTCGATACGCTGCTCTTCCTGGCCCAACTGAAGGGACTGAGCCGCCAGGAAGCTCGCTCGCGGGCGGAACAGTACCTGCGCCGGGTCGAGCTGTGGGACGTGCGGGAGCGCAAGATCGGCGCTTTGAGCCGTGGTATGGGGCAAAAGGCCCAATTCGTAGCGGCAACGATGCACGAGCCGGAGCTGATCATCGTCGATGAGCCTTTTTCTGGCCTCGACCCCGTGAACACGCTGGTTATCAAGGAGTTGCTGTTCAGTATGCGCGACCGGGGGGCGGCGATTATCATGAGCACGCACCAGATGCATCAGGTAGAAGAGATGTGCCAGCGTATTCTGCTGGTAGACCACGGACACCGGGTGCTGTATGGGCCGTTGCAAGAAATCCGCCGTCAGTTCGCGGGCAATGCCGTGCAGGTAGAACTGCAGGGTGACCCAGGCGAATTGCCGGGTGTGGAAAGCATGACGGTTGCCGATGGCACGTACCGGATGCTGTTGAGCGAGGGAGTAAAACCCAACGAAGTGTTGCGCGCTCTGGTGAACAAGCCAGGTCTGGTTGTCGAGCGATTCGAGCGGGTGGAGACCTCGCTGGACGAGATTTTTGTACGGGTAGTGAGCCGCGACAAGGCCAACGAAGGGAAAGCGGCATGAACAAGATCTGGCTGATGGCCATTACTACCTATCGTCGGCGCGTTCGTTCTGGCGCCTTTCTGATCCTGACCTTTGGTGTCCCGCTGCTCATGGTGATTGCCGGGGCGATTCCCCTATTGCGCGAAACCAATAGTCAGGTGCCCGCTCTGGGCTATGTGGATGAAACCGGTCAGTTGGCTGAGGTTCGCCAAATCCAAGTGGCAGAGGGGGATGTACCCATTACGCCCTATGCCAGCCGAGAGGCTGCTCAGGAAGGCTATCAAGCCGATGAGATCGAAGCCTATCTGGTGATTCCAGAGGGATACTTGCAGGGAGCGCCCGTGCAGTTCTATGCGGAAGAGGAATCGACGGAATCCCTGAATCAAGTCCTGACGGCATTCTTGCGGCAGGCCTTGCTCCCCGATGCTCCGGCCTGGGCGATGGAGCGCTTAGAGGAGCCAACAGTTGTTACCTTTGTGGCGCAGCAGGATCAGGTTACGGTGGAAGATGGACCTGCCGTGGTCGCACGCTTTGTCATCCCTGGCGTCCTGGCGGTGTTCTTTATCCTGGCAGTGCTGACCAGCACGGGCCAGATGGGCGACGCCATCGTGCGCGAGAAGGACCAGCGCGCTATGGAGATGATCATCACCTCCCTTTCCCCGCGCGAACTGATCATGGGCAAGGTGCTGGGCATGTCCCTGCTGACTCTGACCCAGATTGGCATCTGGGGGGTGGGGGCATTGATAGCGGGCGGACTGGCGCTGGCAGGCACAGGCGCTCTGGAGGGGTTGCTCATTCCCTGGCATGCGGTGTTTTGGGCTGTTGCCCTGGGGGTGCCGGCTTATCTGTTATTCGCCATCCTGGCGGCGGGGTTGGGGGTCATCTCCGGCAGCAGCCAGCAGGCCCAGCAGTATGCCGGGTTGCTGGGATTCATCAGCGCCAGCCCATTCTGGTTCCTGGCCTTGGTGATCCCGGCTCCTAATGGCCCGCTGTCCATTGCACTGACCCTGTTCCCACTCACCGGCCCGGCGATCGCTCTGTTTCGGATGATTTCGATCAGCGTGCCGGTGTGGCAGTTGTTCGCCAGCCTGGGGATCAGCCTGGTGTGCCTGGCGGGCAGCGTGTGGCTGGTGGCGCGGGTATTCCGGGTAGCCATGCTAATGTACGGTCAGGCGCTCAGACCTCAGGAGATTATTCAAGCCCTACGGCAGGCGTAAGCCAAGACGCCCCGGTGAAACAGGTATCATAGATGGGAGCCTACCTATGTCCAAAACCCTGATTGTTGCGGTGCGCGAGTTTCGCGAGCGTGTGCGGAAGCGCGGCTTTGTGATAAGTACAGTTGTTGTGCCGTTGGTGATGCTGGTGATCTGGTTTGCCACCGGAGCCTTGGATATGGATGATGGCGTGACGGAGGAAGCCGCTGCCCCCAAGGGGCCGACGGCCACCGCTGGTTTCGTCGATCAGGCGGACCTGATCGCATCCATTCCGGCAATCATCCCAGAGGGTAGCCTATTGGAGTATGAAAGCGTTGAGGCTGCGAGCCAGGCCCTGGGGCGCGGAGATGTTGGCGTCTACTATGTGATTCGCCCGGACTATCGTGAAACGGGCAGGGTCGAGCGTGTGACGCCGCGCCTGGAGCTAGACGCTGCGGATAGAGAGCAGGTGACATGGCTGCTGATGGCCAACGTTTTTCCAGAGATATCGTTTGAACAACTGGCGCGTGTGCGCTATCCGTTCAATGCGGGGAGCCCCGTTTTCGTGAATGTGACCGCAGAGACACAGACGGGGCAAGAGTCGGGGAATATGGGGAATATGATGCTGCCGTTCATCGTGGCAGTCGTCGTCATGGTCCCGCTCTTTACCAGCGGCAGTTATCTGTTCCAGAGTCTTGCCCAGGAAAAGAGCAGCCGCATGATGGAGATTCTGCTGGTGTCCCTGCGTCCGCGCCAGTTATTGACGGGCAAGTTGTTGGGATTGGCTGCCCTGACCGTGGTGCAGTATGCGGCGTGGGCAGGCGTCATTTTGCTGGTGCTGGCGGTTCTCGGAGAGAGGCCCGCCGCATTCGCCGCCGGGGTTGATCTGTCTTTGCGGGAACTGGCGTTGATCGTGCCGTTTGCTTTGGGCGGTTTCGCGCTCTATGCGGGGCTGATGGCGGGCATCGGGGCCTTGGCGCCCGACATGGAGAGCAGCAGGGGATGGGTGTTTATCATCAGTCTGCCAATGATGGTTCCCATCTATCTCTGGATGGCGATTGCCTCTGCGCCCAATGGCCCGGTGGCTACTGTGCTCAGCCTGTTTCCATTCTCGGCGCCGGTGGCGATGCTGATGCGGATGACCACTACTACTGTGCCCAGTTGGCAGGTGGGTTTGAGCCTGGTGCTGCTGGTGCTCACTGGCATCGGGCTGATCAGGCTGATGGCGCGGCTGTTCCGCGCGCAGACTCTGCTGAGCGGCGAGCCGTTGTCTGCCCGGCGCATGTGGTCGGCGCTGACGGCGAGGGCCTGAGGGGGATAAGCAGGGCAGAGCGATGCAGGCGGTGATTTTTACCGGCATCCAGGCGACGGGCAAATCCGAGTTCTACAAGCGGCGGTTTTTCCGCACGCACATACGCCTCAACCTGGATATGCTGCGCACCCGCCACCGAGAGCAGATTCTGCTGCGGGCCTGCTTGCAGGCCAAGCAACGGTTTGTCATAGATAACACCAATCCGACCCGGCGGGAGCGAGAGCGATACATCGCTCTCGCCCACGAGGCCGGTTTCAAGGTCGTGGGATACTATTTCGCTTCGAGCATCGAGGAGGCGTTGGCCCGCAACGCGGGCCGCGCGCCTGATGAGCAGATTCCCGTAGGGGGGATCTATGCCACTTACCACAAGCTAGAGATGCCGTCGTTGGACGAGGGGTATGATGCCCTGTTTATCGTGCGTATCGTCGAGCCGGGGGCGTTTGTGGTAGAGGAGTGGCAAGCCAGGGACTGAATCATGGAGCGCCAGGTGACAGCCGAGGCTCTGCCAACAGGCAGGGGCCTGCCAATAGGCAGGGGTGGCTAGCACCTGGCGTTTATGTATACCCGACTCATTTGACGTGACCGTATGAGACGGCTATAGTCGCTCTATTCGCCAAATCCCCGATGCAGGGCCGTTCTGGCTGACGGCTGGCGGATACATCACACTCAGGCGAGGAACATCATGAGCGGCGATCTGATCTTGATTCATGGCAGAATCTATACGCTCCATCCCGCGCAGCCGTTCGTTTCGGCCATGGTCGTGCGCGATGGTAAGGTCATCTATACGGGCGATGATGCCGGGGCGCGTGTGTGCGCGGGTTCCGGTAGCGAGACGGTGGATTTGCGCGGATACTGCGTAATTCCCGGCCTGACCGATGCCCATATGCACCTGCACAACTATGCCGCTTCCCTGGCGGCGGTGGATGTTGAGACGCCGACGTTGCGCGAGGCGCTGGCGCGAGTGGCAGAGCGCGCGCGATGGGTGCCCAAAGGGAGATGGGTGCCTGGGCATGGCTGGAACCACAACGTGTGGGGAGAGGAACTCGGCGTCGGGGAGTTTCCCACGACAGCCCATCTGGATCAGGTTGCGCCCAACCATCCGGTCTGCTTGGAAACCAAGAGCGGCCACGCTGTTTGGGTGAACTCGGCGGCCCTGGCGGCGGCGGGGATTACCGCCACTACTCCCGACCCGGCGGGCGGCAGGATTGTGCGCGATGCCGCGGGTCAGCCGACGGGCATTTTGCTGGAAGGGGCCATGAGCCTGGTTTCGGGCATCATCCCCGAACCGAGCCTGGACGAGCTGGCGGCGGCTATGCGGCAGGCGTTGTCATTGGCGAACCGTGCGGGCCTCACGGGGCTGCACGACATGGATGGATCGCTGGCATTTCAGGCGGAACAGCTTTTGCGTGAGCGGGGAGAGCTATCCGCGCGAGTGATCAAGAGCATCCCGCTAGAGCATCTGGACGAAGCCATTGGCGTGGGGCTGCGGAGCGGATTCGGCGATGACTGGCTGCGCGTCGGCCAGGTCAAGATGTTTGCCGATGGGGCCTTGGGGCCGATGACTGCCTGGATGCTGGAAGGATTCGAGACGGCCCCAGCCAATACCGGCATTGCCACCACGCCCATCGAGGTGTTGCGCGAGGCGACGGGCAAGGCCAATGCGGCGGGATTGGGATGCGCCATCCATGCCATCGGGGATCGGGCGTGCAGGGAGGTGCTGAACGTCTATGGCGAGTTCAGGCCCCAATTCCCGGCGGCCCGTAACCGCATCGAGCACGTGCAGTTGTTACACCCAGACGATATGGGGCGGCTGGCACAGCTCAACGTCATCGCGTCTATGCAGCCCATCCACGCCACGTCGGATATGCATATCGCCGATCGCTACTGGGGCAAACGCTCTGCGGGAGCTTATGCGTACAAATCCCAGTTGTCTCACGGCGCCGTGCTGGCTCTGGGGTCCGACTGCCCGGTGGAGGTGATCAGTCCGCTGATCGGTCTGCACGCGGCGGTGACCCGGCGGCGGGCCGATGGCACTCCCGGGCCGGAGGGGTGGTATCCCGAGCAGCGGCTGACGGTGGCAGAGGCAGTGCGTGGCTTTACCTGGGGACCGGCGTATGCGGCAGGAATGGAAGACCGGCTGGGTTCCCTGCAGGCGGGCAAGCTGGCCGATATGACCATCCTCGATCAGGACATTTTCACTATGGACCCGATGGAGATCCTGCACGCTCAGGTGAGGGGAACGGTGGTGGGTGGCAGGTTCGTCTGGCGGGCGGATGAGCTATAGCGTTACCGGTGGCTGTCAGAGGCCTGGCAGGCCAGGGGGGCAGGTGGTGCGCCCATGACCGACGTAATGGATTACATCCTGCGCAGGCGCAGCATCCGCGCCTATCAGCCCCGCGAGGTGGAGCAGGAGAAACTGGAGCTGCTGTTGCAGGCTGCAATGGCAGCCCCTACGGCCTGCAACAGCCAGCCGTGGGAGTTTGTCGTCGTGACGGACCGGGAAGTGCTGGCCGAGCTGACTGGCAGGCTCTATGCCGGGCACTATCATCCCGCGGCGGCCATCGCGATTCTGGGCAATCCGCAGATTGCCAACAACTCGGCGGCCAAACACTACTGGGTGCAGGACTGTAGCGCGGCGGCAGAGAACATCCTGATTGCAGCGGCGGGTATGGAACTGGGGGCTGTGTGGATTGGCGTGTACCCGCTACCGAGCGTCATGAAGCCAGTGGCGGAGGTACTACATATTTCGGAGCAGGTAATCCCTCTTTGTGTGATCTATGTGGGTTATCCGGCAGAGGAGAAATCCCCGCGCACGCAGTATGATCCCTACAGGGTTTACTGGCAACGGTACGAGCCGCGCAAGCGCCGCGCCAAGCTCAAGAACGCCAAGTATCTCTGAGGCTCACGTTTCTGGCTGTTCGTCCCACGGATAGATCTCGGTGCCCTTGGCTGCGGCGCGGATGGCGGGATCGTCCGAGTAGAACCCGCGCTGTTCCTGTGGCAGCAATTGGGCGATGTGGCGCATGATCTCGTGCCCAATCTCCTCAAGTCGTTCGCGGCGCTCGGTACCGCGGCCTGACACGTGAAATGGCCCAAAGGGTTCGCCGATGTGGGCCGTGATCTTGGCCCGGTGTCCCTTACGCAGAGACGAGAACACTCTAGGCAGTCCCTCAAAACCGATAGGCAGGATGCGCGCGCCAGTGCGGGCAGCGAGGTAGGCTGTGCCGGGCCGAGCGGGGCGCAACACGGTGGCCCAACTGCCTCCCTCGGGGAAAATCCCGATGATTCCCCCCTGCTTTAACACGCTCTCAGCTGCCCGTAGTGCCCCGCGGGAGCCTGTACCCCGGAATACCGGGAGATACCCCCACAGTTTGGGGATAAACGTGACAGTGGAGGGAGCATTCGGCATGTGGAAGCCCCCCAGGAACTCGATGGGCCAGGGGGCGATGCGCACCGTCAAGACGGGATCGATGAAGCTAAAGTGGTTCGCCACGACGAGCAGTGGCCCGCTTTCGGGCAGATTCTCTGTGCCAACGATCTCCAGGTCGGTGAGTATCCCCAATCCCACGCGGGCGAGCCTGCGCAGGACAGCCCGTATCGGCCTGCGGCGATGGTAATTCAGTGGCTCTGTTGCTGCTGTCATGGCGTGCTCCCTATCCCTACTATTGCAGCCCGTTCTCTATAAGGGTATTTCTGTATTGGTCAAGATCAGGTTGCACACTTGTGCGTACCAAGTTGGCGATTGAAATCGCGGCTATCTCTGCGTCGCCATACATGGCGCGCCTGCCTGCGCAGGCTGGGAAATTAGCCGCCGAAGGGCGGCTTCGCGATGGTTGGTGCAGTTTCAACTGCCTATGTGCGCGGAAACTCGGAACACTCGCTTACCTATGCCTGTGTATCATCCCCTTGACCAAAACGCTATCAGGGTATTTTCCGTTCAGCGAGACTCCAGTTGCACGGAGCGAGCTGCAGCCCGCGCGCGTACCTCGTTAAACAGCAGGAGGAGGAGCATACCCACCAGCAGAAAGGCCCCGATGGACAAGATCGCCAGCCGCTGTCCGGACTTTTCGGCCAGGTCCACCGCCTGACCACCCGCTTCGTACCACAGGGCCGCCTCGGCCGCCACCCAGCCGTAGATGGCTGGGCCGATAAAGGAGGACGTGCGTCCGGCGACAGCAAAGAAGCCATAGAACTCGGCGCTGCGCCCTGGCGGGGTGGAAACTCCTACCAGCGAACGGCTGACCGATTGCACGCCAGCCATCGCAAAGCCTGCCAAGGCCCCAATCCAGAAGAAGGTCGTCGCCTGATCGGCGACAAACATCCAGGCTACCGAGACCAACATCAGCGCAATGGACAAGAGCAGCGACCGCTTGCAACTCAGCCGATCTGCCAGCAGCCCGAAGGCATACGCTCCCAGTACGTTGGTGATCTGCACGATGATGACAAAGATAATCAACTGCTGCTGATCGAGGCCGAACAGGACAGCGCCGATGATGGCCGCGAAATCCAGGGCCATAATCACGCCATCGTTGTAGATCAGAAAGGCGATAAGGAACCTGATCAACTCGGAGAAGCTGCGAGCTTGCTTCAATGTCTGCCAGAGGCGCACAAAACCGACGGTAAGGTAGGATTGCCCCTGGGGGAGTTCCCGATGGTGCGTGCGCTCTCGTAACCACAAGAAGAGAGGGATCGAGGAAAGGGCGAAAAAGACAGCCGTGATGACCATAGACAGCCGGATGATGAACGTACCCTTGACCAGCACGACCAGCGGCAGGATGATCAGGAGGCAGACGATCCCGCCTGCCGAGCCGATGGCCCAACCTTTGCCAGATACACTGGGTATCTCGTCGGGTTCGGCAATATCGGTCAATAGCGCGTCATAGAACACCTGAGAGCTGCGATAGCCGATTTCCGCCAGGATAAAGAACACCATGCCCATCATGACATCGCCGCCACGGACAAGGAACAGGGTGGCAGTAAATATGCAGCATAGAATGGTGAAAAAGAGCAGGAAGGATTTCTTTGCTCCAGAGAAATCAGCGATGGCACCCAGTACAGGGGAGGTGACAGCTACGAACAACATGGCGATACCAATGGCGAGACCCCAGAGGCGGGACCCCTCCGCTCCGCCCACCACTTCGCCCTTGAAGTAAGCCGAGTAGATAGCCAGGAGGACGACTGCCGCGTAGGCCGAATTGCCAAAGTCATACAGATACCAGGCCCAACGCTCGCGACGCGTAGCTTTCGACGGAGTAGGAGACAACATGTTACACCCCTCTGCTAAGATATGAGACGGCGATGCAGGTGTCATAGAACGCGGACACTGCCCGGTAGCGCTTCACCCCTTTGGTGTGGCTAACCTCCAGCAAATAGACCACGCCCTGGCCAATCAGGACGGTTGCACACCGGTAGATTGTACCACACAAAATACCATCCAGGAAACGGCTCAGCTTGCAGGTTGGCGGCCTTGCCATGAGAGTCACGCCCCTGAATTGGTAACCCCGTTCTATCAGGGGAGTTGCGATTCTCGCGAACCCGCGACCAGCCGCCTGGCTTGACGAGCCGCGCTGGATTAGGCCATAATAGGACCGTTACTACGTCTCGCGGCACGTGCTTTTGCCATAGCATATGGGCACGCGTGCTGGCCGGACCACCCTGCTCCATCCACTCTCTTGTACTCGATCTGGCGCGCGACTGCAATCTTCCCTTCCCTCCAGACATCCGTATTCCATCATTCGGGCGTTCTTTCCCCGGCGCACGATGCGCGGTTCCCGGCGACGAAACGGCACTTGACCCTTTGTGTTATAACGCATGCGGAGACGTTGGAAAGAGCGGATCAACCGGGAGGTAACTGGGAATGCAGAGGATGGTCAGTGGAGAGCAGCAAATTGCCAACGTGCGCGCAGCCTTGCACGGACTGCAAGACGCTCCGCGTTTTCGTGGGCAGAAAGAGATTGTGGAAACCCTCAAGGAGCAGTTGGCGGTGCTGGTAGAGATGGATGAGCAGGGGCGGTTGCAGCCAGTAGTGGTGGAAGAATCCCCGGAGTGGCTGGAGATGGCGGTCAGTGTGGTGATCGTGGGGGCGAGCCTGGTGGCCCTGCTGTAGGTAGGGGCGGCGCTGTAATTTTACGGGGTTTTCACGCCCGTTTGTGCGGGTTGCTTGTTTGCCTGGCAGGCTTGGAACTATAATCAGACGTTGTGCGCGGGCTAGAAGCCTTGAGGTGCGATTGCCATGTCGTCTGAGATTGCCTCCGGAAAACCTGTACTGTGGGTTTCCCTGTCCAGGGCGGTGCGCCCCTGGCAGCTTGTCTTGCTCTTGGGCCTGAGTTTTGCACTCAGCTACAGTCAGTCGCCCCTCTTTTCGCCGAACCAGAACACCTATCTGCTACATGGGCTGGCGCAGGCCGGCTATGGGGCGCTCGAACAAGACTGGCTCGCGGGGACGGCGGACCCTGTGCCGCTGTTCAGCACGCTGGTTGCACTGACGGGGCGTTTGGTAGACGTTCGGCTCTTGCCGGTATATGGCGCGGCGTTGATGGGGGTCTATCTGTGGGGCTTGCTGGGGATTTCGTCCGGCTTGCGCCCGCGCCCCTCTACGGTGCCATACATTGTGGTGTTGTTCGTGCTGCACTCCCGAGTGCTCGCTTATGCCTCGTATCACTTGTTCGGGTGGGACGCGCGGGCGCTACTTGGGGATGGGGTGGCCACACAATACGTGGTGGGGTCTGCTTTCCAGCCAGCCATGTTCGGCGTGTTGCTGATTGCGTCCATCCATGCGTTCCTGCGCGACAAATCCCGGCTGGCCGCGATCCTGCTGGTGCTGGCTGCGGCGATGCACCCGACCTATCTGCTAGGCGCAGGCCTGTTGGCTGGCACGTACATGTGGGTGCGATACGCCCAGGATGGAGATGCGCGGGACGCGATCAGGATTGGGGCAGTCGTGGCGCTGGGGTTGGCGCCCGTGGCCCTCTATGCATACAACGTCTTTGGCCCGACTTCTTATGACCAATATCGCCAGGCGCAAGAAATCCTGGTTGTTTCGCGCATCCCTCATCATGCCCTGTCGCGGGTGTGGTTCGATTGGACCGCCGGTTTGAAGATAGGGCTGGTGGTCGCTGCGCTCTATCTCTCGCGACGGACCAGGCTGTTCTGGGTACTACTGTTGCCTTTTGTCGCTACCTGCCTGCTTACCGTGCTGCAAATCGTTACTGGTAGCCGGTCTCTGGCGCTCGTGTTTCCCTGGCGTCCGTCCGCCTTCTTGGTGCCCGTCGCGATGGCAGTGGTGGTAGGCAGGCTGTTGGCGTCCGCGGTCCCGCTCATGCGGCGGCTCTCGGCGCGCTGGCAGAGTGCGTTGCGGGTCGGCGCGCTGGCGGTGATCGTTGGGTGCGCGGCGTCGGGGGCATATGCCACGATGGCCCAGGCTGCCCAACAGTCACAGGATATTCGCGCGCCCATGCAGGCTTTTGTGAAACGCAGCAGGAGCATCGGCCAGGTCTATCTCGTGCCGCCCGATTGGGAGACGTTTCGGCTGGATACCGGCGCGGCAATCTTTGTGGACTGGAAGTCCCACCCCTACAAAGATGTGGAGGTGTTGGCCTGGTACGAACGGGTGCAATTGGCGCGACGATTCTATGGGGACGGAGATGGCCCGGATGGGGAATTGTTGCGAGCTATCTGTCGACAGGGGGGAGTGACCCACGTGGTGCTGCCTGCCGGGAAGTTGGGGGCGTTGCCGGAGCAACTGGTCGAGGTGTATCGGGACCGCGCCTATGGCGTCTATCAGGTGGTGGATTAACCGCCGGGCGTCCTTGCCTGGCCGATATTTGACTATTTCGCCATATAGCGATATATTACAGGCATATCATACGGAGGTGGCGAGTTGAGGGATTTCATCACGGTGGCCAAGGCCATCGCCGACCCCACCCGTGCGCGCATCTTAAAGATGCTGGAGGATGGGGATCTGTGTGTGTGCCATATCACCGAACGGTTGGGATTGGCCCAGTCCACTGTCTCCAAGCATCTGCAACTGTTGCGGGGGGCTGGATTGGTTGCGGACCGCAAAGAGGGTTTGTGGGTGTATTATCGGCTGGAGACGGGACCGATGAACCCGTATAACCTGGCGTTCCTGCAATTGGTGCGCCAATCCTTGCCGGAGGAAAAGGCTCTGGCCTGTGGCGAACTTGGACAAAAGCCGCCCGCATGCTGCCCCTGAGATTGGAGAGATATGGCTAACAACAAACCACGTATCCAACCGACACGGCCCGTGCGCCTGGCGAACCCGTTGTCCGTTGGGGTGGCACGCGCTCCCCGGCGGGTTGGCGAGATCTATCCTACGGATAGCCAGCTTACTGCTGCCCATCGGCTGGACCATTTCCTGGCGCGCTGGGGGTACAAGCGCGGCGATCACCGGGTCAAGCCGGGCCTGTATGCGTTGGGCCAGCCCGATGCCGACAGTCCAGTATTTGTCACCGCCAACTATACGCTGAGTTTTGATGCGCTGCGTTCGTCCCTGGCCGGGCGGTCGGCCTACATTCTGGTGCTCGATACCAAGGGGATCAATGTATGGTGTGCTGCGGGCAAGGGGACCTTTGGCACCGAGGAACTGGTGCGGCGGATAGACGAGACGGGCCTGCACCAAGTCGTCAGTCATCGCAAGCTGATCTTGCCGCAACTGGGCGCGTCGGGCGTTTCGGCCCACGAAGTGAAAAAGCGCTCGGGATTTCGGGTAGAGTACGGCCCCGTACGGGCGGCTGACCTGCCGCGATACCTGGAAGCGGGCAGCGCGACGCCGAGCATGCGGCAGGTGACCTTTACTTTGGGGGAGCGGCTTGTGCTGATCCCCGTCGAGCTGGTTCACGTGATATTGCCCACGTTGTTGGGGGCGGTCGTCCTGTATTTCCTGTCAGGGCTGTGGGCGGCCATCGGCGCGGGGGCGGCCTCGTTGGCGGGGGCCGTGCTGTTTCCGCTGCTGTTGCCGTGGCTGCCGACCCGTGATTTCAGCAGCAAGGGATTGTTGCTGGGGGGATTGGTTGCGTTGGGGGCAGTGATCGGCGGCTGGTCGTCCATGACCGGAGCCCCTTGGCAGCGCGTTGCGACCGGCGGGGCGTATATGTTGGGCTTTCCCGCGGTGACGGCCTATCTGGCTCTCAACTTTACAGGCGCGACCCCGTTGGCCTCCAAGACTGGCGTAAAACGGGAGATGGCCCGCTACATCCCGGTCATGGCAGTGATGGCGGGGATGGGGGTAGTGTTGATCCTTGCGGTAGCAATAGCCCGCTGGATGGGAGGATGATATGCAGATCGAGCTGGCAACAGTGAATACCTTGCGCTATGATGCCGAGTTGTGTATTGGTTGCGGGATGTGCAGCGCGGTTTGCCCGCACAGCGTCTTCACGATGGATGGCCGCACAGCGCGGGCGCAGCACGCGGAGCGCTGCATTGAGTGTGGCGCGTGCCAGCGAAACTGCCCTGCCGGGGCGATTGCCGTCGACAGTGGGGTAGGGTGCGCGGCGGCGTATATCATGGCGGCTTTGACAGGCCGGGAAGCGACTTGTGGCGGGCCAGATGGGTGCTGCGGGGGCGGAAAAACCGGGTGCTGTTAGGCGAGCCTGTCGCTTGCATTGTTGGGCCAGCAGGGACCCTGCGGGGCCCGAGCGGTCCATCATGCAGCCTCGGCGCAGTTGAAAAGAGCGAGTATTCGCGAGTAGAATAATCTCCGTGTGCTGAGGACAGGAAGCGGCGATGGAGCTGGGCGGCTAGTCTGTGAGGATGGTGAGGCATGTTGCGAGCGATCACGTTCGATTTTTGGGGAACGTTGGCGGATGCTGGCGACTCACTCAAGCCGGACCGGGTGGCCTTTTTGTGCAGATACCTGCGGCACTACTCACCCGAACAACTCGGTTCAGCTTATGACGAGAGTTGGCGCCAGTTCCTGGAGGCGCTGGCGCTGGGGATGGGGCTGAGTGCAGCTACCGTGTTGAGCACGATGCTCGATGTGCTAGGCACCAGCCTTGCCCCTCAAGACTATGCGGTAGTGCTGCGTTACTGGGAGGAGGCCATGCTGGACGATCCCCCTCGCTTGCTGGATGGAGCCGCCGAGGTGCTGGATACCCTGCGGGCGCGGGGGCTGTCGGTGGGGCTGATCTCGGATACCGGGATTACACCTGGTCGTGTGGTGCGCGAGACGCTCCGGCGGCAGGGGTTGTTGAAGATGTTCGACTGGCTCACCTTCTCCAATGAGATCGGGGTCACGAAACGACGTCGCCAGGCTTTTGTCTATACCCTCCAGGGATTGCATGCTCATCCAACAGAGGCGATGCACTTGGGTGATTTCCCGGCTGCGGATGTGCAGGGCGCGCACGCAGTGGGGATGGCGGCGGCCCTGGTGCTGGAGAGCACTGGCCATCGCGAGGGAATCCCGGAAGCGGACCTGGTTGTCGAGTACTTGCGCGATCTCCCAGAGGCGTTAGCCGAATGGGACCGAGCGCATCAGATCCCGCTCTGAAATCAGAGTAAAATCATCTTATTTTTCCGATTCCCATTGACATGCAGAATCACATGTGGTATACTGATAATTGCAGAACCTCGAGAGATCCAAGACATTTTGGTAGGTTCGGACCGTAAGTTAGGAAACCGATTAGCGGACCGGTAAGGCAGGCAGAGTACCAGTCCGTGGGTTGACGGAAAGAATGAAACTGATCGGTCAGGTGAACGGGGAAACCTGGACATTTGATACGACAGGAGACATTCGGAAAGGCAATCAGTACCTCAAGGAAACGCGAGGGAAGGAATCGGTGGATCAACTGGTCAGGAGGTGATCTCCGAAGGGAGTATTTACTGAAGGGACGGGGATAAACTCTCCGAACCGGAAGGTAAAGATGCTTCCAGAGGAAGGATTCTGGCTAAGGGAAGAGCTAGTCAAAGTGATCGCAAGTCACTTGAGGTTCTGCACTTTTATGCGGCCGCACTTTCGGGTGTGGCCGCTTTTATGTTGCCCGAACGCTGGACAGTGCTCGTTGGCAGGGCGTCGGCGCTGCAAACCCATACGCGCCGTAATTCCGTCAAGCGCAATCTGGACAGCCGCTCAAGATGATGTATAATGCCACGCAAAGGAGGATCCGTCCATGAAATGTGCTGCTTGTGGCGCACCATTGAGCGCTTGGCATCGATTTTGCGCAGACTGCGGAGAACCACGGCCTCGTTGGCCGGAATCCTTCGAAGCCTGCTTGGCCCAGTTCCAGTCCCTTACCTCGCGTTGGGAGCAGGGCCAACTGAGCGACCCTGAATATGAGGCGGGACTGCGCGACCTGGCCTTCCCTTACGGGGACAGCTATTGGACCATCGGCGCGCAGTCGGGCAACTGGTACCGCCACGATGGGCAAGGCTGGCTCAAGGACGATCCACTCCAGGTTACTACTTCATCCAGCAGCCTGCCTACTGATAGCACTCTGGCAGCCCTACAGCCAGCGGCAACCCTGCCGACGGTGGCAACGGAACCGGCAGCAACGGCGGGATCACCGGCGGCGGTGTCGCCGACGACAGAACCGCTGGCGATGGACCCTTCCTCGGCAGAGCCGTTTGCCGTGGATGAGGAGGACGAACCTACTCGCCAGGAACCGCCTACTGCTACTGTCAGCTCCCGCCCTGCGGGTCTTCCCGGCCCACGGCCCACGGTGCGCCTGAACATGCCCGAGGTAGCAGCCCCGGCTGCGGCTTTTGCTGTGGCCTTGACCTCTGCCGCCGCTTCGACCCCTGGCATAGTCCAGCCGCCCAGGGTAGCGGACAACGCGACCCTCTTGCAGGCGCAGGAGCAGCCACAACAGGAAACGGGTTTGGGGTGCGTGCGTCCGGCCTTGACCGGCTTTATCGCCGCCCTTGTATTGCTCTGCGTGCTGATCGTGCTAGCCGCATGGCTAGAGCCATCCCTGCTGCGGCCCTTGACGCGTCTGCTCTGGCCGGGGGGCTGAGCAGACCCAGTCACTTCTGCCTAGTGCGCGCGATCAGGAACTTGCCTGGCCGCGCGCAGGCGTTCTGCTAGCCTCGGCAGCGCGTGTTGTGGGGATGGCATCGGGCAGTTCCTCCTCGATTAGCCGTAGCCGCGGATACGCGAACCCTGCACCAGTTACCCCCATGGCCAGTAGCCCCAACAAAGACATCAGCAACCCAATGCCACGCCCTGCCCCTGTTCCCAGGATGCGCCCCACCGTTGGTGCGAGCGGCCCACCGACGGCCAACAACGGCTCGAATATCCGGTCGGCCAATGGCCCGGCCATAACGTACACGAGGGATAGACACAGCCCGCGTATGGCCGTGGTCGCGGCAAATACCCGCCCCTGCAAGTCAGCAGCCACCTTGGCCTGCCAGATGGCAGTGCTGCATCCACTGAACAGTGGCCCGGTTACATAGCGCCCCAGGAATGCGACGGCGACCAGCAGCGCGCTCGGCGCCAGGCCACTGAGCAATTGGAATGCCCCCGCCAGGAAGGTAAAGGCGAATACCCCAACCATTTTCCGGCGTGGCCCGCCCCAGGCGCTCATCGTCAGGCTGCCAATCAGTGCGCCCACGCCCGCCGCCGACATCACGCTCCCCAGCGACGCCGGAGAGGTGAATGAGAGCACCAGCGGCGTGCGCAGCACGTTGCTCATTCCCTCGGCCAGGTTGAGCAAGGCGAAAAAGAGCGTCATCGCCAGCAGACCACGCCGCGCCCCGATGTATGCCCAACCGGCCAGCGCCTCGCGCACGAACGAACCCCGCCCCGCCTGCCCCGCGGCAGTTGCCGGTGGTCGGGGGATGCGTACTGCCAGCAGCGTACCCAGCGCCACCAAAAAGGTGCCCAGGTCTACCGCAATGATCCCCTCCAGGCCGATATGTATCAGCAGCACCCCGGCGAAGGCGGGCGCCAGGATGCTCGAAGTTGCCCCCGCCAGACTCACCATCCCCGCCGTGCGGCCCAGGTGCTCCTTGGGGACCAGTAACGGGATGGAGGCCATGTATGCCGGGCGCTGAAAGACATCCAAAGCTGCCAGAGCCGCCGTGGCCGCGTATACCTGCCATACGCTGAGACTACCCGTCCGCGCCAGCAGCGCCACGACCAGCGTCACCACCGCCGCGCCGCAGTCGCTCAGGATCATCGTCCGCCGTCGGTCATAGCGGTCTGCCCAGGCCCCAGCTACCGGGGAGAGGAGGAGCATGGGCAGCGTGTAGGCGAGGCCATTGAGCGCATAGGGCGTTACGGAGCCGGTGCGCTCGTATAGCCAGACACCCAGAGCAAAAGCCGTCAGACCGGACCCGATCATGGAGATCACCTGCCCGAACCAGATCACCGCGAATACCCGTAGCTTCGCAAGGGGGAAATATCTAGTCATGCTGTTCTCCGCCGTAGCATCGTGGGGCCGAGGATGTCACCCGCGGCTGTTACCCTATGGAGCCAATCCGACGGGAAAAGGTGACGTGGCATTGTGTGGTCGAGGAGTACCCGCGGCTGCGCTGTAGGCGAGTCTAGGGCGGCCATAAGGGCGTGTCAACTCCAAGCTGTGCCGCGCATATTATGTTTATTACCCCTCTGGATATTGACGCAGCTTTGGGGCACAGCTATAATCATCATCTGGTACGAGTTGTAATATTCTAGAATGAGATGAGGTAACGTGACCGCAAACGATCTCCCTTACTGGCTGGCCTTGTTGTGCTCCGGCCAACTGAAGCGGCAGGTTGCCAAGGACGTAATCTACCGCTGGTGCGTACGGGCGAACCGCCCTTTGGAGTCCCTGTTCGTGTTGAGCGCCGCCGAACTGGCCCGCGAACTCGAGATCGATGAACAACAGGCGAACCATCTGCTGACAGCAGGGCGGGAAGCCTCTGCATGGGATGAGACGCTGCGCGCCCAGGCGCAAAAGGGTATCCACCTGATGACGCGTTACGATCCGGCCTATCCGGAGGCGCTGTCTCAACGCCTGTCGGAAAAGAGCCTGCCCTACTATTTCTTTTATCGGGGGCATCTGGCGCTGCTCAGCGAACCGGCGCTGGCCGTACTGGGTGCCGCTCAGCCCTCGGAGGCTGGTCGGGAGCTGGCTGTGAACCTGGGCCGCCTGTTGGCTCAACAGCACTATCAGTTGCTCGGCGGCTATGACAAGGGCGTAGACCGGCTCGTGCTGGACGCAGCGCGCGCGGCGGGAGGGCAAACGCTCATCTTGCTGCCCCTGGGTTTCGATGGATTCGAGGCGCCGATGCAGGCGCTGGCTCCTGCCGTGGATGCCGGGAACCTGCTGGTGATGAGTCCCTATCCGCCTGCCCAGCCGTACCAGCCTGCCCTGGGCAAGGCGCGCCTGGGCCTGATCACGGCCTGGAGCGAGACGCTGTTCCTCATCGAGCCAGAGGTAGACCCGCAGGATTGGCCCGACCTGGAGGCATTGCTTGCCTCCGGTGGGCGCGTGTTCCTTTGGGAAAACGGCGACCCCGCTCGGCGGCTGGCCTGGCTAGAAGCCGGCGCCTTGCCGTTCGACACGGCGGAGACGGCGCAGGCGTTGTTGCGCGAGATGCTGGGCGTGGAGCCTGCCATGCTGGACGAGGAAGGCGACATCGATAACTTGCCCGGCGTAGAGCCGATCCTCTTTGAAGATGCCGATGCAGCCATTGAGGCGCTGGGGAATTATGGGCGAGTTCCGCCCGAGATGGCCCGCCGCCTGCGCGAACAAGGAAGGTCTTACGACCCCGATACAGATTAGCAGATGGCCCCGGAAGTACGCCTGGGCCTGGTGTTTTTTCATCCATCACCCTGTCCCTGGAGCAGACACCCGATGAATCCTAGAGAACGCTATCTGGAAACACTGCTGTTCGGCCACCCGGACCGCGTCCCTCTGACCCCCGGCGGCCCTCGCGAGTCCACCCTGGCCGCCTGGCACCAACAAGGCCTATCCGAAGACGTCCATTTTCTCGATGCGCTGACGAGCATTCTCGGCGTGCCACGGGAAGCTTTTGACACGGTTGTCGGCGCTGGCGTCTCCACCCGCATGATCCCCACGTTCGAGGAAAAGGTGCTGGAGCACAAAGAGGGGCATTACATTGTCCAGGACTGGATGGGCGCCATCACCGAGATCTCGGACACCTACGATTATACCTACATCCGCTCCGCCAAAGATTTTGTCACGCGGAAATGGCACCGCTTCCCCGTGCAGGGACCGGAGGACTGGGAGCGCATCCGTTGGCGCTACAATGCCGACGACCCGGAGCGCTATCCTGACGACGAGACCATCCGTAAGCTGGAGGCTTCTGGCAGGGCGGTGGGCATTTCGCTGAATGGCCCCTTCTGGCAGATGCGCGAGTGGGTGGGCATGGAAAACCTTTGCATGATGATGGTCGAGCAGCCCGACTTGGTGCAGCAGATGGCCGATTTCTGGCAGCGGTTCACGCTGGAGGTGCTGGAAAAGGCGCTGCGGCGGATGCGCGTGGATTGGGTACATGCGTCGGAAGATATGGCCTACAAGGCGCACAGCATGATCTCCCCGGCGATGACGCGCCGTTTCCTGCAACCGACCTACCTGGCCTGGCGCGAGTTGCTGCGCTCTTTTGATGTGCCCATCTATGACATGGACTCGGATGGCGAGATCAGCGTACTGATCCCCATCTGGATCGAGTCGGGGATCAACGTCTGCGACCCCATTGAGGTCGCCGCGGGCAATGACATCGTGGCATTTCGGCAGCGTTTCGGGCGGAAGATGGCCTATACCGGTGGGATCGACAAGCGAGCCATTGCCGCGGGCGGGCAGACCATGACCGATGAGGTGATGCGCGTGGTTCCGCCGCTGTTCCAGGATGGGGGCGGCTATCTCCCCGGCTGCGACCACGGCGTGCCGCCCGACATCTCCTGGCCCAATTTCGTCGAGTACGCCCGCCTGCTGGCGCAATTGACCGGCTGGCTATAGGTTCTAGGAGAGAAACACACTATGCACAAGATACCCGTCATTCTGGATACGGACATTGGGGGAGACATCGACGACACGTGGGCGCTGGCTATGCTGCTCCAGTCGCCCGAACTCGATCTCAAATTGGTGGTGACGGATACGGGGGATACCACGTATCGAGCGCGGATAGCTGCCAGGCTGCTGGAGGTTGCCGGGCGCACGGACGTGCCGGTGGGCATCGGTATCCCCACCGAAGGCCATGCACAGCCGCAACTGCCCTGGGTGGCGGATTATCCGCTGGAGCGCTATCCGGGGAAGGTCTATCAGGACGGAGTGCAGGCGCTGATCGACACTATCCTGGGTTCCGCCGAGCCGATCATGTTGATTTGCATTGGTCCGGTGCCCAATATCGGCGCAGCGCTGCGCCGCGAGCCGGGCATTGCGGCCAAATGCCGGTTCGTGGGCATGCATGGCTCACTGCGCAGCCATCACGATGGGGGGCAAGGCCCCATTGCGGAATACAATGTTGTTACTGATGTGCCCGCTTGCCAGCAGGTCTTTACCGCGCCGTGGATCGACATGACCATTACACCGCTGGATACTTGCGGGCAGGTGCGCCTGCAAGGGGCCAAGTACGAGGCCGTGAGCGATTCCCCTAACCCGCTGGCCAGAGCGGTGATCGAGAATTACCGCATCTGGCTACAGGCTGGAGGATGGCCGGAGGATGAGCGTAGTTCCATCCTGTTTGACACGGTGGCAATTCACCTGGCCTACTCGACGCGTTATCTGAAGATGGAGACGCTGGGCGTGCGCGTGACGGACGAGGGGTATACGGTGATAGACCCCACGGCCCGCCCGGTGCAGTGCGCCGTGGAGTGGGCGGATCTGGACGCGTATGAGGATTTCCTGGTGAGCCGCCTGACTGTCGGCCTGTGAGTGTTTGGGGTGCTGGGGTGTCGCACTGGCGCGCCAGCAACAGGAGGAGCGTATGAGAGCAGTCATCCAACGGGTGACTCGCGGTTCCGTGACTGTGGGCGACGAACTAGTCGGCCAGATTGGGCGGGGGCTGGTGATCCTGCTGGGGATCAAAGAAGGCGATACGGACGACGAGGCCGCCTGGCTGGCCCAGAAGGTAGCCAACCTGCGCATCTTTGAGGATGAGGACGGCAAGTTCAACGAGTCCCTGCTGGAAGTGGACGGGGCCGCGCTGGTCGTGTCCCAATTCACGCTGTACGGCGATGCCCGCCGGGGTCGTCGTCCCAGCTTTACCGAGGCCGCTCCGCCCGAGATCGCCGAACCGCTCGTGGACCGCTTTTGCGTTTACCTGGCAGAAGAAGGGGTGCGCCCGGTGGAAACAGGGCGCTTCCGGGCCATGATGTCTGTGGAAATCCACAACGATGGGCCGGTGACCATCATCCTGGACACCGACGTCTCGCGACGCGGTAACGTCAAGGCATAAGGAACTGGGCCTTGTAGGAACTATCGGTTCCTACAAGGCCCAGTAGCTATACTCGTCCCCTGGAACTGACTAGATCACTCCGCGCTGCTGTCGGCCAGTTCGGCGAAATACGTGTCGATGGCGTCTGCATAGGCTTGGGCCAGCGCGTCAATCCCCTCAGGGTCGGTCAGAATGGCCTCTTCGGCATCGCTGGAGATGAACACCGGCTCACTGAGGATGCCGGGCATTTCCGACGGGCGAACGATCCGATCAGACTGCGGCCCCAGCACAATCAGGTGTCTGGGGGGCTGGCCGGGATCCGGCATGCTGTTGTCCAATTGGACGCCCCGGTCTTTTGCGTCGTGCCCAAACTCGGTCAGTGCCTCTAGTATGCCGTTCTGTACCAGCTCCGCAAAGCGGCGGTTGTTGTCGCTGAAGGGGCGATCCTCGCAGTATAGCGTCATGGTTCCCCACACTTCCTGTGTGGTCGCGTGCGAGCCGCCATCGTATCCGTTCATGTGGATGGACAGGAACAGGTCCGCCTGGGCCTCGTTTACCTTGTCCAGCCGCATCTGTAGCTCGGTGATGGTGTCATAGTCCGCCTCAGTTTTGGCGTCCATTAAGGAATAGTCGCCGTCGCGCGTCAGGAGTACCCGGTAGCCCCGCTCTTCCAGCACTTCCCTCAGGCGCAGGGAGATGGCGAGGGCCGCGTTGCTCTCGTGTATGGTCATCTTGCCCGCCGCGTTAAAGTGCCTCGCGCCCAGGTCAACGCCGCCGTGCCCGGGATCAATGGCGATCAGTGGCATGGGAGCAGCCGGGGTTGCCGTCGGCGTCGCTGTAGGGGTATCCGTGGGAACTGGCGTATCTGTTGGCGCGGGCGTCTCGGTCAGGGTAGGGGCGAGGGTTGGCGCCTCCGTTTCGGTGGGCGCTGTTGTAGGCTCGGCTGCTACCTCGACGGGGGCCGTTGTTGAGGCGGGGTTCCCCGCCGGATTGGATGCCTGCCCCTGTGAGACGGCGCAGGCTGTCAGTAGTAACCCTACAAGTACCGCCAGACTTGCAATAATTGCACGTCGCACCTTTATCATTGGGTCGCATCCTCGATAGTATCAAGAGTGAGTCTGTGCTGTCGCGCCCATTGGTAGACTTCCAGGTATTTGGCGGCAGCTTTATTCCAGGATAGGTCGGCGGTCATGCCTCGTTGCTGCAATCTCTGCCAGATGTCGCGATGCTTGTAGGTTTCCACGGCGCGAATGATGGCAGCAAAGAGAGCCATCTTGTCATAAGCTGAGAAGGAAAACCCGGTGCCGGTTTCGGTGGCCGGGTCATAGTCCTGCACGGTATCGGCCAGGCCGCCCGTGGCGCGCACGATGGGCACTGCGCCGTAATGCATTGCGATCATCTGCCCCAGGCCGCATGGTTCCACATAGGAGGGCATCAAGAACATGTCGCTGCCCGCATAGATTTGTCGCTCCACGATCTCGTTAAAGGTCGCCTGGAACGCTATCCGCCCCGCGTACTGCCTGCTGTACTGCAAGAACAGCTCGTGATACGTCGGGTCACCCATCCCCTGAACCACGAACTGCACGGGAAGGTTGTTCATCAGGCTGTCCATCAGATCGACAAACAGGTCAAAGCCCTTGATCTTGGTCAGGCGAGAGACCATACCGATAAGCGGCGCGCGCTCATCCTCCAGAAGGCCGAGATTGCGTTGGAGGTGGGCCTTGTTTACCTGGCGCTGTTCCAGTGCCAGGGAGTCATAGCGGGAGACGATATAGGGATCTGTTGCGGGGTCGAGTTTCGCTGTGTCGATCCGGTTCGTGATGCCGAACAGCCGCTCGCGTTTGTCGCGCAGCAGGGGGTCCAGTTGCTCGCCAAATTCGGGTGTCTGGATCTGCTGTGCGTAGAACTCGCTAACCGTGGTGATGGCGTCCGAGTAATAGATGCCCCGACCCAGCAGGTTAACCACTTCCGTCAGGTCTGACATGCCCGGATAATAGATGAACCCAAAAGTTTCCAGACCAGCCACCTGGAGGACGCGATAGCCGAAAATCCCTTGTTGAGCGAGCCGGTGGATGGTGAAAACGGCGGCGGTATCCTGAAAGAAAGGGTCTTGGCGATAGACTGTCCGCAGCCAGTTAGGGACGACACCCGTGTGCCAATCGTGGCAGTGGATCACGTCGGGCTGCCAGGCGATGCCAGGCTGGCGCAGCATTTCCAATCCGGCTCGGCAGTAGAACACAAAAGGCTCGGCATCATCCATGTAGCGGGAGATGATCTCGCGGCCAAAGTACCGAGGGTTGTCCACCAGATAGACGGGCACCTGGTCGGCGGAGGTGCGGTAAATCGTCGCCAGCTCGCTGTGTCCATCCATCGGTACTGGGAAAGGCTCTCCGACCTGTTCCAGGTCAAAGCTCTCTTTGATATGGCTATAACAGGGTATGCAGACCTGCACGTCCTGGCCCATATCGCGCAGCGTCTTCGTCAGGGCGCCGACGACCTCGGCGACCTCGCCCGTTTTGGCAAAGGGGACGGACTCGGCTGCCATGACCAGAATACGCAAAGGGCGTGTGGTGCTCTCGGTGCTCAAGTAGATCCCCCCTCATTGAGAAATATGGAAGTGTGGAACTCTTACTCCCAACCGATAATCCAGGTGCAGGCCCCGGCCAGGGCCACGCACGAGATTGCCAACCAGCCCAACTGCCCCACAGAGAGGCCTTTGCCCTGGGCTGCCGCCAATAGAATTGCGACCATGCCGATGGCCAGCACGGCCCACATGGCCAGGCGCGGATGCCGTTGGGGCCAGGATGCAGAACGTTTCACGGACGCGAGTCTCCTTCTGCCTTGGGGATAGTTGTTGCAGGCGGCACGCCGGGGATGGCGCTCCAGGCCCGCAACACCTGGGCGCGAGTGGCTTCCAGGCTGCCCGAGTTGTCAATGATGACGTCGGCGCGGGCCGTTTTCTCCTGGGGGTCGGGCTGGGCGTCGATCCGCAGCGCGGCCTGCTCCGTCGTCAGGGAACGGGTAGTCACCAGCCGGTTCACTTGTTGCTCCCGCGTGCTCGTGACCACCCAGATCGCGTCGCAGTAGCGATGCATGTTGGCTTCCAGCAGCTTGATGGCCTCAATGACTGCCACCGGCTTACCGCAGGCTTGCAGCCAACGCAGGGATTCCTCCACAACCACCGGGTGAACGATGGCCTCCAGATCACGCAGCGCGGCAGTGTCAGCGAAAACGATGGTGCCCAGGGCCTGCCGGTTGATCTCGCCGTCCGGTTTCAGGATGGCTTTGCCGAAACGGGCAACGATCTGCCGATAAGCCTCTTTGCCGGGCAGCATGACCTCGTGGGCCAGCTTGTCCGCATCCAGCACGCACGCGCCCAACCGGGCCAGCATGTCGGTTACCGTGCTCTTGCCGGTGGCGATGTTGCCCGTCAGGCCGATGACGTACATGCTAGATCACCTCGCCAGACAGCGTGCTCATGACCTGTTCCCACTCGTGCAGGCGCTCGCTCAACTGCTGCTGCACCTGCTGGTACTCCGCCCCCAGCGACTGCACCTGGCCCATATCCTGGCGAGCACTGGCGCGGTCAATCAGTCCGGTGAGCCGATCCAGCTCCCGTTCGAGGTCGGTGATATCCGCCTCGAGTTGTTCGGCGTACTGGACACGTTGCCGGGCCTCACGCTCCTTCTTGCGCTCTATCCGGCGTTCTTCCTCGCTGGGTTTGGCTGCAGTCTCTTTCGGGGCGCCTGTTGCGGCGGCTTTTTCCTCGGCCAGGGTTTGCACGTAGGTCGAATAGTTGCCTTCGAACTGGCGCATGCGGCCCTCGCCAATCACCCACACGTGGGTCGCCAGGGCATCGATGAGATAGCGGTCGTGCGTGATAAACAGGATCGTGCCTTTGAAATCGTCCAGCACATCCTGGAGAATCTCTTGTGATGCGACATCCAGATGAGTGGTTGGCTCATCCAGGATTAGCAGGTTCGCCCCGCGCAACGTAAGGATAGCCAGCCCGAGCCTGGCCCGTTCCCCGCCAGAAAGCATAGAGACGACTTTGAACGCGTCATCGCCGGAGAACAAAAAGCGCCCCAACAGGTTGCGGGCCTCGTCCACCTGGAGATGACCGGCTTCCAGGATGTGATCCAGCACCGTCTTGTCTTCTTCCAGCCAGCCCTGATTTTGCGGCAGATAGCCGATGCGCACGCTGGCGCCCAGGCGGATGCGGCCCTGTAACGGCAACGTATTGCCCAGCACGGTGCGGATAAAAGTCGTTTTACCGCAGCCGTTGGGTCCCAGGAGGGCGACGCGCTGGCCGCGCTGAATCAAAAACTCGCCAGTATCAAACAGGGCGTGGTGCTCGTTCAGAGCCCCCCCGGCCACCAGGTGGTCCGGTTTGCTGAAGTAGCCGATAGTAGCGCCCTCGCTCATCAGGACGTTGTCACCGGACCGCAGCGTGGTAGCCAGGCGCAAGTGCATGCGCTTTTCTTCCAGGGGGCGGTCTACCAGCTCCATGCGGCGCAACCTGGTCTCGCGGCCCTGGGCCTCTTTGCTACGCTGTCCCGCCCCATACCGCCGGATGAAATCCTCGGTTTTGGCGATCAGTTCTTGCTGTTCCTGGTATTCCCGCAACTGGTGCAGTCGGCGGTCCGCTCGCTGCATGAGGTAATGGCTGTAGTTGCCCCGGTATGTTTCCAGGGAGCCGTGGTCCATCTCCCAGATGCGGGAGACCACTCTGTCCAGGAAATAGCGGTCGTGGGAGACGACCAGCAGGCTTTGTCTCCACTCCTGAAGATAGGACTCGAGCCATTCCAGGGCATCCAGGTCCAGGTAGTTGGTCGGCTCGTCCAGCACCAACAATTCGGGTTCCTGCAGGAGTAGTTTCGCCAGCAAGGCCCTGGTCACCTGCCCACCGCTCAGCACGGCAATCGGCCAGGAATAGGTGCTGCTGGCAAAGCCCAACCCGCTCAGAACTCTCTGGATGCGGTTTTCATACTCATAGCCGCCCGCCAGGTCGAACTGCTGCTCCGCCTTGGCATATTGCTGCATAAGCTCTGTGGGGTCCGCTGCCCTGGACATCTCGGATGCCAAAGCGGCCAGCGCGCGCTGCTTCTCGCGTAGTTCGTCAAACACGCTCAGCATCTCACGGTACAGCGTTTGCTGGCTGGGGAATTCCGAGTTCTGGGGCAGATAACCCACGCGCAGGTTGCGAGCGCGGCTCACCGTGCCGTCCGTGGGTTCCTCAAACCCAAGGATAATGCGCAGCAGGGTTGTCTTGCCAGCGCCGTTCGGGCCGACGAACCCGACCTTGTCTCCGCGCGCGATGTCGAAATTGATGTTGGCAAAAACATCCTGGGCACCGTAATATTTGGCTAGTTGGCGTCCTGAGAGAATAGACATAAAGCAATCCGTGAATATCCTAATGATAACTGGGGTATGGAAACAGCGGGCAGGGGTGGTACAATCAAGTCGGTCAGTCCCCACGCCGGGCCAGGCGGCATACCGCAGAATGCGCTGATTATACCATATCCCCGAATACCGACCAATTGGGGATGGTGTGGCGATTTCGGCCTTGATACGCGAGCAGTCCGGAGTATAATACCCTATATCAAGCTGCCGAAAGTGGAAAATGCGCAATAAGACCATTCTGCTGTGCGTGTTCGTGCTCGCGCTCGTGCTGTGGGCGGGCCTGATCGTGCTGATGAATCGCAAACCGCCCGATTCGCTGAACCAACTGGTGTTCCTGGCGGTGTGGGGCATGGCGATCACCCTGACAGCCATGCCGGTGGCGTACGTAGTGAATGTCAGGCTGGCAACGCCGCTGGGGGAACGCGGGGACATGCAGCGTGTGCTGCGTCAGGGGGGACTAGCGGGGGCGCTGTCCATCGTGCTGATGGCGCTGCGGTTCATCCGGCTGCTCACCTGGCCCATCGGCGCCATTCTTGCTGTAGTCGTCGTGCTGGTTGAGCTATTGTTCTACCTGCGACGGCGATAGGGGGCTATTGGCAGCTTCTCGGCAGCTTCCATAGAACGCAAAAAAGAGAGGACGGGCGAACCCGTCCTCTCTGAGTGACAGCGAGATTGGTGGAACTAGCCGTTGATGGCGATCTCGGTGTCGCGGTCAAAGATGTGCATGTTGTCCATGTTGAACAGCACTTCCACATCCTGGCCAACGCGAGCCGAGCTGCGCGGGTCAACGCGAGCGATAAAGCTCTTGGAGCCGGTCAGCAGGTACAAGAAGATTTCGTGGCCCATCAACTCGGTAACGTCGACGCGAGTCTTGACAGGGGCGCCGATGATGTTGGGGGGCGCGTATTCGGGGTCACTGACGTCTTCCGGTCGAATACCAAAGACGACCTGCTTGCCGAGGTAGTCGTGGAGGCCCTGCGCCTTGGAGGCCGGGATCTTGACCTTGAAAGAGCCACCGTCGATGTACATGTCTTCTTTTGTGCCGGTGATAGTCACGTCAAAGAAGTTCATGGCGGGGCTGCCGATAAAGCCAGCCACGAATACGTTGTGCGGCGAGTTGTACAGGGTGGTCGGGGTGTCGACCTGCTGCAGGATACCGTCGCGCATAACGGCGATGCGGGTACCCATGGTCATGGCTTCCATCTGGTCGTGGGTAACGTAGATGAAAGTGGTCTCCAGGCGCTGATGCAGCTTGGACAGCTCGGCGCGGGTCGCAACACGCAGCTTGGCATCCAGGTTGGACAACGGCTCGTCCATGAGGAACACTGCCGGTTCGCGGACGATAGCGCGGCCTACGGCCACACGCTGACGCTGACCACCGGACAGTTGCTTGGGCTTGCGGTCGAGGAGTTCCTCGATACCCAGGATGGCGGCGGATTCGTGTACCCGACGCTCGATTTCGGCCTTGGGGATCTTGCGGAGCTTGAGGCCGAAGGCCAGGTTATCGTACACGCTCATGTGCGGGTACAAAGCATAGCTCTGGAACACCATGGCGATGTCGCGGTCTTTGGGAGCGACGTCGTTGACCAGACGGTCACCGATAAAGATTTTGCCATCGCTCAACTCCTCCAGGCCGGCCAGCAGACGCAGGGAAGTGGTCTTGCCGCAACCGGAGGGGCCTACGAACACGAGGAATTCCTTGTCTGCGACGTCGATGCAGAGGTCGTTTACAGCGATCACATCGCCGAAACGCTTGGTTACATGGTCGTACACTACACTTGCCATGAAGATTGTCTCCTTAGAATGAGGGATCAATGAATGGTCATTGTCCCAGCGCTACCAGGTCTCCGCTTGCATCGCGGAGATGGCGGATGTGGTTCTCTACCGTGGCAGAACTCTTCGGTCGGCGACTACCACAGGCCACCGGGCTTGTTGCCAAAACCGTCCAACGGGGAACCACAGGTTGTCGTTACGAGGCGAAAGGAACTATGGACAGCAGGACTACCCGATAGAACCACCCCCTTTCCGACATGATAACAGGTAAGGGACGGGCTAGGTCAGCCCATATCCTACCTGTCACAGAGACCGAGAAAGCAGATCCCTGGACCCTCGGATCGTGCTCTCAGGCGACTAGCCACAGGGGTCTAGCGTGGCTAGGAGACAACGCCAGTATAGCATAGACGGTGGGCCAAGTCAATAGTTGCAGAAATGAACTCTCTCAGGCAAGAGAATCTCGTCCCTAGCCGGGCTGATCCTTTGCAGAGGGATAAAACCGGCTTTCTTGTAGCCAGAACTGGAACGCCATCAGTTTTCCGATTCGTCCTCGGGGCCTCGGCGTTTCTTGTACCGGTAGACGATCCGTCCGCGTGTGAGGTCATAGGGCGACAACTCGACGCGCACGCGGTCTCCTAACAGGATGCGAATGTAATACTTGCGCATTCTTCCCGATATGTAGGCCAACACCTGATGGCCATTATCGAGTTCGACGCGGAACTGTGTGTTTGGCAATGCTTCTGTGATGGTGCCTTCGACTTCGACCTTTTGCTGGCTAGCTTTCGCCATGCTCTCTTGCCTTCCCTTCCTTTGCCCAACCAGGACTGACTTTCGAACTTTCCACTTCTCCCTAGTATACCATGTCTCTAGATAGCGTCAAGCACCCCATATATAAGAACGTGCAAACGGGATTGAGGAAACAGGCGCGCCTTACGCAAACGGGAGTTTTTCCCTATCGCGGGCAGGTTCGGGCGTTTCCTCGACCACCGGGTCGCCCTGTGCTGTTGCCATGCTCGCCGCCATTTGCTCCAACCCGGCGTCCCACGCTCCGGTGAGCCTCCAGTACCGGCGAAAGGCTCGATCTCGCCAGCGATCCTGGGCAACCGCCATCGCGAGCCACTCGAAGCACCTCTCTGGCGCGCGCATCAGGGTAGCCTGTGCGTGCGCAAAGGCCCGGAAGAAGCGCTGCCGCGCCAGAACGAGTCCCTCATAGGCTTCCAGGGCATCTTCCAGACTGACTCGCCCCTCCAACACTCGCCGCAGCATGCGGCCACAGAACTCGCCAAAGTACATGGATGAGCGAATGCCTTCCCCGGATAAGCCCAGGCATTGCCCTGCCGCGTCACCTACCACGAAGACCTTGTCCGCGTGAGGGGAGCGCAGCCGGAAAGGGAGATGGGTTCCGTGGATGTCCGTCGGCTCCAACTGCAACCGCTCTACCAGGCGCAGGAGCGGCGTGCGCAGGTGGCCGATGTTCCCGAATGTTCCCAACCCCACGCTGACCCGATTGCCCCGCGGGAAAGCCCAGGCCCATCCACCGCGCAACAGCCCGCGGTCATACCAGAAATGCAGGCCATTTCGCTGAAGCGGGTGATCCTCAGGCAGAGTGCAGATCGTCTCGATACCCAGGTTCATCTGGTGCTTGCTGGCGTAGCCGGGGATGACCGACGAGGCCAGTACGGCCTGCGATCCGGACGCGTCCACTACATACCGCCCGGCATAGTTCCCCTCGGACGTTTGCACCTCGACGCCATCATATCCCTGCGCGCGCGCCCGAACGAACTCGGCCCCGCTCCGCGCAAAGAGCGTGCGGCAAAGCTGCTCATAGTCGAACGTACACCAGAGGTAAGGGGAGCGGACTTGGAGGGTGCGGCGGGAGGTGTGCAGGATAAAGTGGTCGTGTGTCTGTGACAGGCTATCCATAAGCTGCCAGTAGTGTAGTACTTGCAGGATCGTCCCGCAGGCCGACGTTTGGCCGGTACCAATGGGCTTGCGGTCAACTAGCAATACACGGTAATCCCGTAGTTGGCTGGCTACGGCCAGCCCAGCGAAACTCGCCCCTACAATCACTACATCGTACACGCCATCCCTCCCAACTTCACGCGACCAGATGTGCCGTGAAGCCGCATACTAGACTCTGATCGAGTCTTTTGCCTTATGCCGGAACCGGCCTGCTCCCATAGCCTGGCTATCGCGCATGAAACCGAGATCAGTGCCACCGGACAAGGTGACAATAACACCGATTCTATACTTGTGATGAGGGTCGAATTCTGGTATAGTGTACGTACGCATTATTCAAGAGTAAAGGCTGCGATAATGATCAAACTTATCATGACATGGAACATTCGCGAGGGCAAGGAGACCGAGTATCTCGAGTTTCTAACCCAGGACTTTGCCAGGTTGATCATAGAGATGGGAGTTCAGCCTTTGGATGCCTGGTATGCTGCCTGGGGCCAAGGCCCGCAGGTGATCGCCGGGGGTGTCACCAAAGACCTGGAGTCTATGGAACAGGCTTTGGAAACTGAAACCTGGAAGAAGATACAGGAAAAGATTGCAGGTTTTGCCGTCGATTTCAAGTGCAAGGTTGTCGAAGCGACAGGCGGCTTTCAGCTCTAGCCCGTCATCACCTATAGGCCAAACACAACAACAGCGCCGTCGAGTTTGCGATGGCGCTGTTGTTGTGAGACGTAGCCAGACCTATTTGTCTTGTTTGTTGGTATCCGACGAACTGGTAGTATCAGGAGAAGCAGCACTCGAGCTTTCCGACGCGGGCTTTTCCGGCGTCGCCTTGTGCCCGTCCTCTTTGCTAGCAGAGGATGGTGCTACGGCCGATTTGCTTCCGCGGTTATCGGTTACGTAGAAACCTTTCCCCTTGAAGATGACTCCCACCGGATGGATGATCCGGCGCACGGGCCCCTCACACTCAGGGCATGTCTTTAGGGGTTCCTCCGAAAAGTGCTGGAAACGCTCAAAAACGATGCCACACTCTTCACATTTGTACTCGTATGTTGGCATAACAACACCTCCCGGCCTTGCTGTTCGGTAAGACATGCTTGCTTGAAAACACCACTGGTGGCTTTCCGTTGCAGCAATTCATCGATTTGAGATTATAGTCCAAGCATTCGCCAAGGGCAAATTCCAACCCTTATGGCAGTTGGCGACACGGGTGCAACTGTCCGAAACCCCGAATCAGTTGTATCGTATAGTGAGATGGGTATTATGGGGTCTACCATAGACCCAAAGCGGCCGCGATGTGCGGAAGACGTTTCCCCAGAGGGCGCCTCCCGTTTTTGTGTCTGGCATCCTGTAACGTCTTGGCGTGCCGACCCAACACATCGTCCGCGATAACACACATTTTGAGGAGGCATTGTGACAATGCTCAGAGTTATCGCTTACTTGGGGTATATCCCCAATGTGTTGGTACTGATTGGCGGTTTGGTGGCAGCTCTGGTCTTTTGGCGCAAGGTAGGGGCGTCCGCCGTGTGGGCGGTAGTGGGGTTCGGTATTCTGCTATTGGTCCAATTGTTTGGACTGGTTCAAGGCCCGCTGATCGAGCAGTTCAGCAGGGCGATGGGTATGAATATATCAGTCATGGTTGCTGTGCTCAGCATGATCTTGGGGCTGATCAGAACGGCTGGTATTGGATGTATCCTGGTGGCTTTGGTGGCTGCCTGGCGGTCTCGGTCCTGACGGTTGGCGTCAGCTTGCCACGGTCCCCGACTCCTCATCATGAGGAGCGGGGGCTTTTTGACGTGTGGCCCGGCTACCTGTTGGGAGAGCGATAGGGGGAGTCAGCCGTAGACCTCCCGCTCTTGAAAGAACCTATCCTCCTCCTGCTCTTGCAACTCCTGGGGCCTGGCCTGTGCCCCATCTGGGGTGACCTTTTCCTCCAGCGTCTTGAACGCCTGGGCTACCTGGTCATCGAATGGCGGCCTGATTTCTGGCGCCCCCTCGACAGGGCTGACACCCTTGACCCGCATCCCGTATTCGTAGACCATGTGGCCGCCATACCAGGCGGAGGCAATCAGCGCCGTATTCCCGATGAGGGACAACGCGATGGGTAGCGCGCCTGTGGGTGGGCGCTTGCCTTTGCGCAGCAGCAGGTTGATGCTATACAGACCCAGCAGGCTCAGGTTCAGTATCGCGTGCAGGTTGGCGGTCCGTTTTAGCTTGCTCCTGGGGGGGATCGTCAGGTAATCGCCACCGCCCGCGGTGGCGGCCGCGAGACCCCCAAGATACCCACCCATCATGCTGTAATAGGCGGCCTCGGCATAGCACTCTTTTCTGGTGGTCACGTATAAAAGGTCCAGCGTCAGACTGAGGGGCAGCATCCCCACGGGCGCGGGGATCAGTTCGGGGTGTAGGGGATGCCCTCCTAACGTTGTTCTTGGCATATCTCTTTCCTTTCACCTCAAGCACTCGACGCAGCGGACCCGTTGGTTCTACCAGGGGCTTGACTCTGCGGAGGGGCAAGACGCTGGACAGCAGAGCCAGCGCCGAAGCAATGAAAAAGGCAACATATCCCATCCCCGGAGCGATCTGGTTGCCCCCGTCGATCAGCAGGCCGAACAGCTCCGTGCAAGCCATTGCGCCTACCGTTCCCCAGTTGGCCAGCGCCATGAAGCGGGCAGCCTGCCCTGGCGGCACGACGTCCGCAGTCAGCGCCCAATTGGCGCAGGTGAATGCTGCCAGCCCGCAGGCCAGCAGTCCCCCAAATACCAGCATCTGCCAGGAGTGGTGGGCCAGGGTTAGCAGGAGGGTTCCGCAAGCTCCCATTATGGCACCGGCAATCATCAGGGGCACTCGCCCCACGCGGTCCGCTGCCCAACCAGCCACCGGCGAAAACAGCGCGGTAATCAGGGCAAGTTCTGCCAGCAGCCTATCGGCCTGCGCTGTGGCTTGCGCAGGGCCCAGGGACAGCCTGTCGGCCACGAAAAGCAGCAGGAACCTCCCTACGGCGAATGTGCCCAGTAAGAACAAAAAGCGCGAAATCACCAGCCGGGCAAACCCTTTGTGGCGAGCGATGTTCAGGCGATACGCATCCTGACTTCCCAGGCGCACAGCCACCTCGATGGCCCGCCCCAGCTCCTTCCATCCGTGGCTGGACGCCCATTGGGAGCTTGGACGCAATAGCGCCAGCGACAGCCCCAGCGTGCCCACGAGCGTAGCGCCGATGACAAGCAGCGCCCGGTTGACGCCTCCGCGACTGGACACGTACCCCAACAGAACGATCCCCAGCAGCACCCCACCCATGACCATAGCGCCCATGACCCCGGCACCTGTGCCACGCCGTCCATTTGCTACCAGATCGGGAAGCAGGGCTTGCTGGCCCGCCTGGGCGATGCTCGCCGCCACATGCGCCAGCACATAGCTGAGGAATACGCCCTCCCACGTCTGTGCAGATGCCAGGGAAAGGATGGCAAGCAGTACAAACCCGACACCTGCGACGATCAAGGGCATGCGCCCCCAACGCGCGCGTAACTGATCGCTCAATGCGCCCGCAAGGGGCTGTACCAACATGCCAGCGATCAACCCCACAAAGGTGATCAGACCCAGGGTAGTGGCCCCGAAACCGGGCACATCCAGCAGGTAACTGGGCAATACCAGCCCGCTCAATCCCTGGTTCAACATGCCGAGCGATAGCCAGAAGACGCTAATCCCTAGCAGCAGTCGGATTTTGCTCATACGCGGTTCCCTCGCCCATATTCCAGAATGGCGATGCTGTCTGGCGGCAGCTCTATTGCGGCGGGATGGATCTGCACCGAATCGTCCGAGGCCAGCAGCACGCGCGCGGGCCGCTCGGTGTCCAGGGGCACGATTTGCCGTTCGGGGGAGAGGTTGAAGGCAAGCGTCAGGTCGCCGCGCTGGGCGACGAACCATTGGTGCTGTTCATCGAAGCGGGTTTGTATTTCCTGCATGCGCCCGTTGGCAAGCGAGGCAAACCGTCGCCGCAGCCGGATGAGCTGGCGGTACCAGCCCAGCAGGGAGGCGTGCGGCTCCCGCTCGCGTTCGTTCCAATCGATCCTGGACTCTTCAAAGGTTCGCTCAGCCTGGGGATCAGGCAGGTCGTCGACCTGCCAGCCGAACTTGAGCAGTTCTTTGCGGCGACCTTCGCGCACCGCATCAGGTAGCTCGGGGTCGTGATAGTCTGTGAAGAAGTGAAAGGGGCTGCTGGCTCCCCACTCCTCGCCCTGGAACAGCATGGGCACAAAGGGCGCAAAGAACACCAGGGCTGCGCCAATCCGCTGCCGTTGCAGACTCACCAGGTGGCCGATGCGCTGCCCTTGGGGGCGATTGCCGATCTGGTCGTGATTCTGGAGAAACGCGACGAACTGGTGTCCTAGAACGTTCGTCACGGGCCTGCCGCGATGCTGGTCGTGATAGGTGGAATAGCGACCATCGTAGATCAGGCCGTTGTGCATCGCCCTGGCCAGGTCCGCCAGCCTGCCATAGTCCTGGTAGTACCCCTGGCTCTCGCCGGTCAAGATGGTGTGGATGGCATGGTGAGCATCGTCGTCCCACATGGCGTCGATGCCAAAGCCGCCCGACTGGCGAGGCCAGATCAGCCGAACGTTGTTGTGATACGGCTCCGCGATGATAAAGTGGTGGCGTCCGGTGACCACCTGCAACTGCTGGACCTCGGACGCCAATTGTTCCAGGATGTATACCGCCGACTGGTCGATGACCACATCTGCCCCGTCCAGGCGCAGACCGTCAATGTGATAGTCGCGCAGCCACATGAGCGCATTGTCCACCACGAACCGGCGCACCTCGACGCTGCCCGGCCCATCCATATTCACCCCCGCGCCCCACGGGGTGCTATAGCGCTCGGTGAAATAGGGGCCGAACCGACTGAGATAGGCTCCCTCCGGGCCGAAATGGTTATAGACCACGTCGAGAATCACGCCCAGCCCTTTGGCGTGGCAAACGTCCACCAGACGCTTGAGACCCTGGGGGCCGCCGTAGGCATGGTGTGGTGCATAGATATCCACGCCGTCATAGCCCCAGCCACGCGCCCCGGCGAACTCGTTGACAGGCAGCAGTTCGATGTGGGTGATACCCAGCTCGCGCAGATAGTCCAGCTTGCTGATGATTGCCTCGAACGTGCCCTCTGGCGTGAAGGTGCCCACATGCAACTCGTAGATGATGGCCGAGGCCAGCGGTCCCGACTGCCAGGAATCATCTGTCCAGCGGAACGCGCCATGATCCAGCACGCGCGAAGGTCCATGCACGCCGTGGGGCTGCCAGGGCGACCGGGGGTCAGGCAGCGGTTCGCCCTCGTCCAGCCGGAATGAGTAATCGCTGCCAGCAGACGCTTCGGGGACGTCTGCGGACCACCAGCCCCGCTTGCCCGGCTCCAGGGGGATGCGTTCCCCCTCCACCTGCACTTCGACCTTTTGGGCAGATGGCGCCCAGACTGCGAATCGTGTCATGCTTCCCCCTTGCGCACCAGCAAAGCCACGGGAAACCTCTCTAGAAGCTGGTCCAGCCTGACCTGCCCGCCCTTGACCTCGGCCTGTGTGAACTGGTTGATCCACGTGCCCCGTGGCAGCTCTATTGTCGTGTTGCCCCACGAGCCGCCCAGGCCCATCACGAGTCGCGGGACCACGGAAATCAGGCCCTTGCCGCGCTGAAACGCGACTGCATGTTGGGCCTTTTCCCCCTGGGCTTGAAGCGGGTAATAGGTCGCCTGCGAGCCGAATAGATGTGGATAGCGACGTCGTGTCTCCAGGGCGCGGTGGATGAGGAACAGCTTGGGCAATCCCTCGTCCATCCGCTCCCATATCTCATCCAGATTGATACGCTGCAATTCGTCGAGCAGACTGCGCCGCAAGGCGAAATCGACGGGGCGCCGGTTGTCGGGGTCCACCAGGTTCAGGGCCCACAGCTCGGTCCCCTGATATAGGTCGGGGATGCCGGGAGCCGTGTATTTGAGCAGCGTCTCGGCCAGGGAACTGACTCGCGCTGGCTCGACCAGCGGGGCAATGAACTGTTTCAAGTCCTCGACAAAGGCCTCGTTCTTCCAGACGCCCTCTACAAAAGTCTTCAGCGCGTTCTCATAGGCCGGGTTGCGACGCCGCCAGGCCGTTTCCTGCTTGGCCTCGTGGGCGGCTTTGAGCGCAAAGCTCTGGATGCGCTCCAGGCTGATGGGCCAGGAGCCGACCAATGTCTGATAGAGCAAGTATTCGTCATTGCGGGATGGCATGCCGCCCTGGCGGTAACTGGCGTTGCGCTGCATCCAGCGCTGCGCGAACTGGCCCCAGGCCTGGGGGATTTCGGACAGGAGGTTGATGCGCAGGCGCACATCCTCGCTCCGCTTGGTATCGTGCGTGGAGTTGGTTAGCATGGTGCGCGGCCAGTGCTCTTGCATATAGGCGCAGTACGCGTGGAATTCGTCCGGCGTCACCGCAAAGCGGGCTGGGTTGGCGCCCACCTCGTTCAACGATACCAGGCGGTTGTATCGGTAGAAGGATGTGTCCTCCGTGCCCATCGTTCCGGCGTCGGCGATGAACTGCTGAAAGGCCATGACGAAGCGGGTTTCCAGTTCCCCCTGCCATTTGAGCAGCAGCAGGTTCCGCAAGCACTCCCACAACTGCTCATCGAGATCGGGCCGCCGCCGCGCTGCCGCCCGGAGGGCTGTTTCCACGTGTTGCGCATCTTCCTCGGTGACCTGCCCGGCCTCGGCGCGAATGTAGGGGCGACGCACAGGAAAGGAGGCTTCCAGTTCTTCCAGACCCTCTCGCAGTTGCCGCGCGGTCAGGTCGCGGAAGCAGCGGTAGCGTTGCGTGATTCTGCTCAGGAGGGAGGTCAGATAGCGGGCTTCGCCGCCGAAACTGGAATGGAGCATATCGAGCTTGGCCTGGTGGGCCACCTCCTGGTAATCTGTCGGCTCGCCGGTGAGCTCGGCGTATAGTTTGGTGAGTGGCTCCTCCCCGGCGGGGTCGATAGACAGCCCGTTCACATGCCCCAAAAAGTCATAGCCAGTGGTCCCCTGGATGGGCCATGCGTCGGGCAAACGCTCGTCCTGCTCCAAGATTCTCTCGACGACGATCCAGGCATCGTGCGCCTTCTCGCGCAACCGCCAGAGATACTGCTCGGGGTCGTACAGGCCGTTCACATGGTCTATGCGCAGGCCATCTACCTCTCCCCGACGCACCCAATCCAGCACGAGTGCGTGGGTATAGTCGAACACCTCTCCATCCTCTACGTGGATGGTTGCCAACTGATCGATGTCAAAGAACCTGCGAAAGTTCAGTTCGTCGGCGCCCGCATGCCAGTATGCCAGCCGATAGTGCTGCTTGCTGAGTATCTGATCCATCCGGTCATGGTCGTTATTCAGCTCGGTCAACACGGCATCCACCGCCGTAGCAATCAGGGGTTGCTCGGCGAGCAACTGCATAAGCTGGGCGCGCAACACGCGTTTGTCTCGATACCAATGTTCGCCATCTGGCGATTCGCTGTGCTCCGTCAGGCGCTCCAGGGAATCGGCCAGGAAGGCCAGTGTGTCCGAGTTGGCGCGTTGCGCGGCCACATGCAGAGGTTCGGCCATCGTCTCCAGCGCGATGGGCAATTGCCGCTCGTAGTAGCGGACGATGAACGTGACGTCCTCCCGCTCTAGTCTGAGCTGGCCTGTCTCCAGCACACAACCGTAGGGATTACCCAACATCGGCAGCAATACCCGGTGATCCGCGTGGTCTTCGGGCGTATTCCAGTGGATATCAAAGAACCCTTCATAGGGGCTGGCTCGCCCGTTTTCCAGCACATCCCACCATAGACGGTTCTCCCGTGTGTCGATGGCCATATGGTTGGGCACTACGTCCAACACCTGCCCCATCTCGTGTTCATCCAGTACGCGCACAAGCTCCTGGCGGGCGGCCTCGCCCCCCATCTTGTCGTCCACTTGTTGGTGATCGGTGATATCATAGCCTGCGCCATTCCCCCTTTCGGCCTGGAGATAGGGGGAGGCATACAGGTGGCTGATGCCCAATGTCTTCAGATAATCTACCAGTTGGGCGGCTTGGCGCAGGTCGAAATCCCGCGTTAACTGCACTCGATAGGTTGCCAGCGGCGCTCGAATCTCTTTACTCGACATGGCGCAGCACCACCATAGAATGCCCTTCTACGGGAATCTGATCATTCGCTTTGTACCTTTGTTCATCATCCTCGGATACTTCGGGAGCGTTGGTGTCGATTGCTAACACCCATTGGTCTCCATGTCGGGAGGGAAGGGTGAAGTGGACCAGCCCGCCATAGGCGTTGAAGAGAAGCATAAAATCATCATCGACTGTGGGGTGCCCCCGGTCGTCCACTACGCCGATAGCGCCACAGAGATAGACTGCTACAGACTTGGCATAGGCCGAACTCCAATCCTCACCGGACATGAGCAATCCATTGGGCTTGTACCAGTGAATGGGGGCGGCCAGCCCATCGCGAATAGGTTGCTCAAAGAACCACTTGCGGCGATGGAAAACCGGGTGTTGCTTGCGAAAGTGGATCAGGCGTGTGACGAACTGCTTCAGTTCCTCGTCCGTCCGTTCCCAGTCGAACCAGGATATCTCGTTATCCTGAGCGTAGGCGTTGTTATTGCCCTGTTGCGTGCGCCCCAACTCGTCGCCGCCCAGGATCATGGGAATCCCCTGCGAAAGCAGCAGAGTAGCCATCAGGTTGCGCTGCTGGCGCTCCCTCAGAGCCTTGATGGACGGTTCGTCGGTAGGCCCCTCCACCCCATAGTTGCGGGAGAGGTTGTCATCCATGCCATCTTGGTTCTCTTCTCCATTGGTCTCGTTATGCTTGCGTTCGTAAGTGACCAGGTCGCGCAAGGTAAAGCCATCGTGGGACGTGATATAGTTGATGCTGGCATAGGGGCGACGGCCCGTGTTCTCATAGAGATCGGGGCTACCGGTGAACCGCAGCGCCAGTTCCTCCAGCCCCTCATCCATGCCCCGCCAGTAGTCGCGGATGAAATCCCGATACTTGCCGTTCCACTCGGACCACTGCACCGGGAATCGGCCCACCTGATAGCCCCCTTCGCCGACGTCCCAGGGTTCGGCGATCAGTTTTACCTGGCTGATCACCGGGTCCTGATGAATCAGGTCGAAGAAGGAGGACAGCCGGTCCACTTCCTGCAATTCGCGGGCCAGTGCGGAAGCCAGATCGAACCGAAAGCCATCCACATGCATTTCAGTCGCCCAGTAGCGCAGCGAGTCCATGACAAGCTGTAGCACGTTGGGGTGACGCATGTTGAGGGTGTTCCCCGTTCCGGTAAAGTCCCTATAGTACTCCGGTTTGTCGGGAAACAACTGATAGTAGGCCGGGTTGTCAAGCCCTCTGAAGGAAAGCGTGGGGCCAAGGTGGTTCCCTTCGGCAGTATGGTTATAGACCACGTCCAGGATCAGTTCGATGTCTGCCTCGTGCAGACGGCGGACCATGCTCTTGAACTCTTGCACTTCGTGGCCCAACTCGTGTTTGGCAGAATACTCCCGATGCGGGGCAAAGAACCCAATGGTATCGTATCCCCAATAGTTACTCAGGCCGCGCTCGATAAGTGCCTGGCTGTGAACGAAAAAGTGGATGGGCAGCAGTTCCACTGTAGTGATGCCGAGGTTGACAAGGTGCTCAAGGGCAGCAGGCTCGACTATCCCAGTGTATGTCCCGCGCAGTTCCGGCGAGATACTCTGGAGCCGTTGGGTGAAGCCTTTGACATGTACCTCGTAGATGATGGTTTCGTGCAAGGGAACCCCTAGCGGGCGGTCTCCATCCCAGTCAAAGAAGGGGTTCACGACGACGGATTTGGGGATGAACGGGGCACTATCCGCCTGATTGGGCGGCCCGTCGATGTCGCCCTTTTGGTGGGTGTAGACTGCCTCATCCCAACGTACCTGGCTGTCATAGGCCTTGGCGTAGGGGTCCATGAGCAGCTTGGAGGGCAGGCAGCGCAGGCCCTCTGTCGGGTTCCAGGGACCATGTACCCGGTAGCCATATCGCTGGCCCGGTTCGACCTCCGGGAGATAGGCATGCCAGCAGTGCGCCGTCTGCTCCGTCATATCCAGTTGGGTTTCATGGCCCTCGTCATCGAACAGGCAGAGCACAACTTGCTCTGCTATCTCGTCGAACACCGAAAAGTTGGTTCCACTGCCGTCGAATGTGGCTCCCAAGGGGTAGGGCTTCCCTGGCCACATGTCCATACACTCGCTCCTTCCTTTGCCAGACTGATGGAGGAGAGGGTTTACTACCGGATACCGGACGACAGAGGAGTGCAGTGATGTGGCGAAAGGGCTGGTGAAAGCAGAGAGAGGCAGGAGGGTGTCAGATTGCGGGGAGTTGGCCCGACTTGGCACTGGGCCATCACTCCCTAAAGGAAAGAAGAGAACACAAACCGGACAGACAGAGGAAGCATCATGGAACTCTTGGACGATGGGGGATAACGTCCACCGATCAGCCTAGGAATCGTGGATTGGCTGACGCCTTACGATTCTATTGATTGTGCATATGCTAACATACATCGCAAGGGCTGTCAACAGCGCTAGGAGAGCGATCAGGGCTGCGTCAAAGTTGGAGCGCCAGCATCCTTGCTGGCAGAGCATTGCAAACCAGCCCTCTTGACTGGAATACTCAAGTCCGAAAATCAGGCTACATTGTGACTTTGACGCAGCCCTGGAGAGCGATGACGGACCCCGGAATACATGGAGTCGAGTGGGCAGCGGATTGGTGCTGTCCGCTCGACTCCATGAGGGTGCAGGCTAATCTTCGGACACTCCCAGCACCCGGGCGATGGTGCCCCCCATGACGCGCGCCTGATCGTTGGCGGGCAGGTCCCGCAGCAAGGCGCGGTACTTGGCCAGCTCAACGTGCATGGGCTGGAAGGGGGTATCGCTGCCATAGGCGACGCGATCAGGCCCCAGAATCTGGATGGCTCGCAGAATTGGTTTCGGGTTGATGGCGCTGCCGATCAAGGTGATGTTGGGGTGTTCCTCGGCCACTTGGACTGCCGAGCGGTCGAGGGAGGGCACGGCCACACCGCCCATATGCACCATCAGCATGGGTATCTCGGGATAGAGACCGGCGATACGGCCCATGCGGGTGGGATGCGTGTTCTCGTAGAAATCGGCCCCGATGTGGAACGAGATGGGCTTGCCGAACCGGGCCGCCTCCTCGATGTAGGGGAGGGCCTGTTCGGGATCGTCAATGACGTAATCATCTTGTGCGCCGTTGAACTTTATTCCGAGAAGCCCGTATTCCTCGAAGCAGCGATGGATGGTATCCAGCGTGCGTTGATGGCCCAGGCGAGGGTTGGCCCAGCCAAAGCCGAGCAGCCGGTTCGGATAGCGGCGGGTGGCTTCATACAGCGCCTTGTTCTCCGGCTCGATGTTATGGTCGTAGGGTGGGGCGATCCAGACCAGGGCCTTGTCTACCCCCTCGCGATCCATCTGCGCGATCAATTCTTCGGCAGTGATGGCGACCTTGTTGAATTTGTGTGAGGAGATGTGGCAATCCGCGTCAATCAACATAATCCTTTCCTCTCTGTATTAGTCCATACGCTCTCTAGATCATAGCCCGTTCGGGACGGGCGCGCAACCGTGAGGCGTGGTGGATGCGAGCGGTTGCCACCACAGGACAAGGGTGCTAGAATACTGCTAGATAGTTACCCTGCAAGGGAATCCCTTGCAGGACAGGAACCTCGAACGAAACACCTGGCGGGCGCAGGCCGACGAACCCGCCTTCTATGATCCTTGAGAGTTCCCGAACTCGAAAGGAGAAGAATGAACAAGATGTCGTCCCGGTCGGCAGTCCTGATTCTCCTCGCGTCGATGCTGTTTACCGGCTCCCTGGCAATAGAGCGGGAGTGGGGCGTATCAGTGGATGCCCAGGAGCGCGCAGTCACGCCCACGCCCAGCATCGCCCCGCTCTCCATGCCGAGTGCAGAGGAATTGGCTGAACCCCGCGTCGATACGTCCATGACCCGCACGTTCACTGTTGTGGGGGAGGGAACGATCAGGGTCGAGCCAAACATTGCGCGTACAACTATTGGGGTGGAAACGTTTGGCCCCACGGTGGGCGTAGCCGCTGCCGAAGCGTCGTCTGTTATGCGTAGGGTATTGGCGGCCATCACGGAGCAGGGGATCGCTGAGCGGGATATCCAGACCGCAGGATTTAGCGTGTGGGCGGAACGCAGCAATCTAGCTCAGGATGGCTCGGCACAGACTCCCATTTACCAAGTCAGCAATACGGTGATGGTTACTATTCGCGATCTCGATCAGATCAGTGCCGTGCTAGATGCGGCGATTGGCGCAGGGGCCAACGAGATCTTTGGAATCAACTTTGCCGTGGACGATCCGACGGCGCTGGAGGCGCAGGCCACGGAGCAGGCGATTGCCAAGGCCAATGAGAAGGCCCAAATGCTGGCAGCCCTGCATGGCCTGGAGGTGGGGCCGGTGATCAGCGTCAGTGAGATCATCGGCACAGAGGGCGGTTATTACGATAGTATCGTGCAGCGCTTTGAGGCTCCGCAGGGTACGGGCGGGGCCGGGATGGTGCCCACTGTTTCCGGCGAGCTGTCTATCACCAAGCGCATGGAGGTTACCTATATCGTCCAGTAGCCTGAAGGAACAGCACAGGGCAGAGTCCTGGTCGCCAACTCTGCCCTGTTGATGTGTTCTACTGGCCGGTGGCCGGATGGTGACGTGGGTGCTCCTGATGCTGATCAGCCCTCGACAAGAAGGTAGGCCACGAGCGGCTGCCATTCGCGAAAATCGGGGATGATCAGATCGGCGCCCGCCTGGATCAGGCGGGCGCGCTTCCAGGAGTCTATCCCGCAGCGAGTGGCCTCGTTGCTGGCGACTCCGATGGCGATACCCCCGACGGCTTGTGCGTTCTCGATTTCCACATAGCCATCCCCAAAGGCGGCCAGTTCGCTGCCCTTCAGCTCGTTCTCGCGGATGATGCGTTCGATGACCATCTTTTTAGAATAGTTTTGATAGTCGTCGATGGCACCATAGATGCCCTGGAAGTAGGGAGTCACTCCCAACGCGCCCGCCTCATCGAACACGTATTTCTCGTCCGTGCCCGAAGCAAGATAGCAGCGCACGCCGCGCGCGCGCAAGGCCTCCAGCATTTCGCGCGCGCCGGGGACCATCATGTCGTCGGGCTGGGCGCGACCCGCCTTCAAGGCGGCGACGCGATCCTTGATGCGCTCCCAGAGCAGAT
>Ga0209347_1000577_pt1 | contig 87205 bp, 82 predicted proteins | sample AutmiccommuBRH23_FD_187382 | JGI IMG/M metagenome (GOLD analysis project Ga0209347, IMG submission 187382) | Deep subsurface microbial communities from Mt. Terri, Switzerland - Autotrophic microbial communities BRH/23 (SPAdes) (version 2) | ecosystem: Environmental > Aquatic > Deep subsurface >...
AATGCCTAAAGTCAGGCATTTTTCGGTAATGTTTGGAAAATGTTTTAAAAAAGTTTCATATTCCAAATGCGTACAATCTAAATAAACATTTGGCATTCCACTTATTTTAAGTTCGTGGTCAATGGCTCTTGCCACAATATCCCGCGAAGCCAATTCTTCACGTTCATCATATTTATGCATAAACCGGTTACCATAATAATCTCTTAAAATAGCGCCAGCGCCACGCACAGCTTCTGAAATTAAAAAAGCAGGGTATTCGCCCGGATTGTATAAAGCAGTTGGATGAAACTGGATAAACTCAACCTCAGAAACTTCTGCCATCGCCCTATAAGCCATCGCAACCCCGTCGCCGGTTGCTACTTCCGGATTTGTGGTGGAAAAATAAACCTGTCCGCTACCTCCTGAAGCCAGCATCGTCACTTTTGCCCCAAAAGTATTCACTACATTTTCTTTTTCATCCAGCACATAAGCGCCATAACAAGTGATTTTTTCTGAAACAGAGGTTTGTCTTTTTTTAACCTGGTGTTCCGTAATCAAATCGATAGCGAAATGGTGTGTCAAAAATTGAATATTTTCGGTCGCGTCAACTTGTGCAATAAGCGCTCTTTCAATTTCGGCGCCTGTAAGGTCTTCGTGGTGTAAAATTCGGTCTTGTGAATGTCCGCCTTCTCTTCCCAAAGAAAAATTCCCTTTTGATGTTTTATCGAAGTTTGCACCCCATTCCATCAATTCCCTGAGTCGGGCAGGAGCATCCTCAACCACCATTCTTACCACTTCTTCATCACACAAACCATCACCGGCAATTAAAGTGTCTTCAATATGTTGTTCAAAGGAATCAACGGCTTCATTCCAAACGGTGGCAATTCCGCCTTGGGCATATTTGGTGTTGCTTTCGCTCTTTTCGCTTTTTGTGATAATGGTAATAGTGGCATCTTTAAAGTGATTTGCCACTTTTAAAGCAAAACTCAACCCGGCGATTCCCGAACCTATGATTAGAAAATCGGAGTTGTATGATTTTTTTTCAGCATTCATTTGATTCGTTTGTTATTTTGAAAGTTCAAGCATACGTTCAATAGAAACCAATGCTTTTTTGCTTAATGCTGCTTCTACAGTAACTTCAGGCAATTCATGTTTTAAGCATAAATACAATTTTTGCATCGTATTCATTTTCATATAAAAACACTCGCTGCAATTGCAGTTGTCATCATCAACAGGCGCAGGAATTAAAATTTTATCGGGAGATTCTTGTCGCATTTTGTGCAAAATACCCACTTCAGTCGCCACAATAAATGTTTTCGCCTTGCTGGTTTTTACGTAATTTAACAATCCTGATGTTGAGCCAACATATTTGGCAACTTTCAGTAAATGCTCTTTGGATTCAGGATGCGCAATAATTTCGGCACCCGGATTTTCAGCGTATAATTTTAATATTTTGTCTATAGAAAAAGCTTCATGAACCATACAGGCGCCATCCCAAAGCAACATATCGCGACCCGTTTTTTTAATCAGCCAGGCGCCTAAATTCCTGTCTGGCGCAAAAATTATCGGTTGGTCTTTTGGTATGGAATTGATGATTTTTTCGGCGTTTGATGAAGTGCAAACAATGTCGGTCATCGATTTTATTTCTGCCGAAGTGTTTACGTAAGAAACCACCAAATGATTGGGATGCAGTTTTTTGAAAGCGGCAAAATCGTCGGGCGGACAAGAGTCTGCCAATGAACAGCCTGCTTTTAAATCGGGCAATAAAACTTTTTTGGACGGATTTAAAATTTTTGCGGTCTCTGCCATAAAATGCACGCCGGCAAACACAATAATATCAGCGCTGGTTTTAGCGGCTTGCTGCGCCAATGCCAAACTGTCGCCCACAAAATCGGCAATATCCTGTATGGCATCTTCTTGGTAATAATGCGCCAAAATAACAGCGTTTTTTTCTTTTCTAAGACGATTTATTTCCTTTACGTAATCAATACCTGGAGTTTTAATGTCTAAAAACCCTTTTTCCTGAAGCTCATTCTTAGCTTGTTCTAACGTAGTCATATTTTATTTTTTTTGCTGGATTAAGACCAAATAATATGCCAAACAATCGGATGGTTAATCCGATTGTTTTATAATTTCCATGCAATAAAAGTATGCTTTTTGGCAAAGCTATCCAAATTGGATTTATTTTACTTTGTAGGTCCAGTTAAATTTATCCTCCGCTTTTTTGCGTTGAATGTCTGTAATTCCTTTTTTGATGATAGCTGCAAAACTGTTTTCCACTTTTGGCAGCTCAAAATTTTCTCCTTTGTTTGAAAAAGCACTGATAACGCTTACCACCGCAGCTGTTCCTGCGCCAAACATTTCCAACAATTCTCCTTTACGTGCTGCTTCCACAATCTCGGAAACTCTTACCGGCCTAACTTCAGTTTTAATTCCTTGATCTTCACAAAATTGAATGATGCTTTTTCGTGTTACGCCATCTAAAATTCTGTCGCTCACCGGGGCAGTCAACAAAGTGTCATTTACCCTGAAAAAAACATTCATTACGCCAGCTTCTTCCAACAATTCATGCGTGCATGAATCTGTCCAAACCACTTGTTGAAAACCTTGCTGATTTGCCAATTTGGTTGGATAAAAAGATCCTGCATAGTTTCCTGCTGCTTTTGCTGCACCAACGCCGCCATTTGCAGATCGGCTGTATTTATCGGCAAAAACCACTTTTACTTCACCTGAATAATATGATTGAACAGGCGAACAAATAATCATAAATTTATATTGGTTTGAAGTCGATGCCGAAACGCAAAGCTCAGTTGCAATAATAAAAGGTCTGATATAAAGTGCGCTATCTGCGCCTTTTCTTACCCAATCTTTATCCAATTTCAACAATTCATTCAATCCTTCAAAAAACAAATTTTTTGGAAAAGCAGGCATATCCAACCTTTCTGCGGATTTGTTGATTCTTTCCTGATTTTGATCAGGTCTAAACAACCAAACATCATCATGATCATCTTTATACGCTTTCATTCCTTCAAAAACGGCTTGTCCGTAATGAAAAACTTTTGCAGAAGGATCCATGGTTAATGGGTGATAAGGCACAATTTGAGGCGTTTGCCATGTGCCATTTTCATAATCACATTCAAACATATGGTCGGTAAAAATTTTCCCAAACGTTAAATTGTTGAAATCAACTTCTGAAATTTTCGATTTTGTGGTTTTTTCTATATGTAAAGCCATAGTTAATCTATATTGTTTACGCAAATTTACTATAATTTTTTAATTCACCGTTTTAATTTTTGTCGGGCTTCATGTCTTATTTTTAATATATTTGTGAAAAATGTTTTATTTAAATAATTTGAAATGGGAAAAAATGCAATATTGATTGTTATGGCAGTTTTTATGTTCTATTCATGTAAAAATGACGGTGCCGGTAAAGCTGCAAAAGAAATTGAAAAACAAGAGGTTACCTACCTTTCTTTCGGTGAAAATATCAAAGCTGATAACAGTATTTCAAATGCTGAAATGGCCGAAAAATATAAAGATTTAAAAGAAGGAGATACGTTGAATGTTAAATTTAGTGCGCCCATTAAAGAAGTTTGCAAGTCGAAAGGCTGTTGGATGAGGTTGGATTTGGGGAACGGACATGAGTCTTATGTGAATTTTAAGGATTACGGATTTTTTATGCCGATGAATGCTGACGGAAGGGAAGTGATTGTGAACGGAAAAGCGTTTGTAAAAGTTGCAACTGTTGATGAATTGCAGCATTTGGCAAAAGATGCAGGAAATTCAGCAGAAGAAATTGCAAAAATTACCGAACCAAAATACACCTTGGCTTTTGAAGCTGATGGCGTTTTAATGAAAGAATAATGAAAAAATTTATTTTTATAATTGCTTTTGCTTTTTTTGCTTGCAATACTTCAGCCGACAAAAATCCAGAAATTGCCAAAAATGCCGAATTGGTGATGTACAAAGATTCTGAGATGGCTTTGCTGATGCGGGAAATGTTCATTTTTAATGAGAAAACAAAAGAAAAAATTATAAATAATCAAGAATTAGGTGAATTTCCGGAGAATTTTTTAAACATTCATTCCGCAATTTTAACGGATCCAACTGTTAGAACCGCAAATTTTGATGCATTTTCAAAAGGATTTATCACAAACCAGCAAATACTTTTTTCAGATCCGTCAAAAGCGACAAAAGAACAGTTTAACACGATGGTTAATTCTTGTGTCGCCTGCCATAAAACCTCTTGCATTGGCCCAATTCCTAAAATTGAAAAATTACTGATACCTTAAGTTTGGAAAGAAAAATAATGATTACCGCCGATGGTTCAACCACCATACATATTACGGAATGGGATGAACAATACCATTCCAAACACGGCGCCATTCAAGAGGCAAAGCACGTTTTTATTAAAAATGGATTATCACTTTTTTCTGATCAGAAAATAAGTATTTTGGAAATTGGTTTCGGAACCGGACTTAATAGTTTCATCACTTTTTTGGAAGCAGCAAAAATGAAACTAATAATTGATTATGTGGGCGTTGAAGCGTATCCGTTGGCTGCCGAAGAGGTTGAGAAAATGAATTATGTTGAACAATTAAATGCGAAGGAGTTTACTGAGATTTTCAACAAAATGCACCATCAGGAATGGGAAATAAAAGGGGAAATTTCACCAGATTTTTTATTGACAAAACGCAAACAGTTTTTTAATGAAATTAGCGACGAAAACAAGTTCGACCTGATTTATTTTGATGCTTTCGGCGCAAGAGTTCAACCTGAATTGTGGACAGAAGAAATATTTGAAAAAATGCACAAAGCCTTGAAATCGGGCGGAGTTTTAGTAACTTACAGCGCAAAAGGAAGCGTAAGAAGAGCGATGCTGGCAGTCGGATTTTTAGTCGAAAAATTGCCTGGACCACCGGGAAAGAGGGAAATGTTGAGAGGAAAAAAAAGTTAGATATAAGATATTAAATATTAAAAGTTAAAAATTGGAAAGTTGAAATTTATAGTCTTTGTTCTCTATTCTATTTTCTCTTTTCTAAATTAGTAATTCTCAAAAATAATGGAACATAGATTTAAAAAACGTAAAAAACCAAATTACAAACGAGGCATAGCATTGGCAATTTTGTTGTTGGTTATCATCTATATATGGATGAATTTGGATAGCCTGGTTAATGCTTTTTTTGGCGTGAAAGGTTAGTTTAACTCAATTGATTTAAGTTTTTATCACTTATTTCTTAAAAATTCGGCCTTTCCATTCGTAGTTTTTAAATAGGGACAAACTTCCTGTAATTACTATAAAAAATGGATACAATAAACTTACAATTAAATAGTGTTTTAATGATTTGGTGCTTTTCAGAAAAAACGAAGTTTGGGAGATTAATATAAAATCAACCATGATTTTTAAAGTAAAAACAAGTATAAAAGTCAGCCAAAATTGAGGAAATAGCAAGGTGAAACTCCCTAAAATTAACACCAATAAATTTTCTAAAAACACTACAATTCCAACAAATTTAGCAAACAAGCTTTTATAGGAAGCCGATTTTGAAACCCAACGTATTTGCTGATTTATAAATAATTTCCGGGTATTTTCTGCATTGGTTTCCACAATTGCTTCCTCCGATTTTAAGAATTTTACTTTATTCGGCATTTCTTTGAATATTTTTTCCATCAGAAAAATATCGTCGCCACTGGCAATATTGGCATTTCCTTCAAAACCTTTCAGTTCAAAAAAAGTTTCTTTGTGGTAACATAAATTGGCGCCATTGCACATAAAAGGATTGCCAATTCCGAATCCGCCCAAGGTACTTCCCATTAAACTTATAAAATTTAAATTTTGAAAATGAAACAGCAATGAATTTTGTCCGATGAACTTTACTGGAGCACTTATAAAAACGGGATTTTCATCTTCAATAAGCTGATTGAACAATTTCAGCCAATTCACAGGAAGCACACAATCGGCATCCGTAGTGACAATCCACTCAAAATTCGATAAATTTATAGCGGTGTTGATGGCATCTTTTTTAGGTGAGTTTGTTTTTCGTATATTTTTTAACAATTGAAAATTTAAGCTTGGATTTCTGTTCGTAAATTCTTCAATAATCGGATTAAAATTATCCTTGGAATCATCGTTCACCAGTAAAATTTCGAACAATTCTGATGGATAATTTATGATTGAAATTGATTTCAATAATCCGGGTAAAATGTGCGCTTCGTTTCTGAACGGAATTACAATTGAAAATCTGTTTTTTGGAACAGCATCATTATTTTTTACCTTTTCAACTTTCTCAAAACCAATGATAAATGCCATAATTAGTACAACATAAATGATGGAAATAAGAATTGAAATGTAAATCATTTTTCCGCAACCATTTTAAAGTTCAACACAAATATACTTCCTAAAAGTGCAGGAATGGCGAAATTTAACAGCCACATAAAAGTGGTAACGGTTACAATTGTGAGCGGATTTACGCCAATAAATCCAAAAACAACTACCGCAACAGAGCCTTTAATTGCCCAATCGAAAATGGCCAGACTTGGAATAACAGAAGCCAAAAAATACGTGCAAAAAATCAGATTTATGAGTGTGAAATAATCGGTTTCCACTTCAAAAAGTCTTAATAAAAAGTAAAATTGGTGTGAAAAAACCAGATAACGCAACAAGGAATAAGCCATTGTTTTCAGGTGAATTTGCAACGGTAATTCTTTTAAATATCTGAAAATTTTAAGAGTTAATGCTGTCAAATTTTTTGTGATGCCTAAATTTTTTCCAATTAAATAAAGGATCAATAAAATATTTAAAAACAGCAAGAAATTGGAAGTGTTGAAAGTGAACAAACCAATTTCAAAATTGGAAATCAAAAAGTAGATTCCGAAGATTCCGAAAAACAAGGTTACTGTTAACTGACTTATATTTCCCACCAAGTTTAAAACCATCACTTTTTTGCGCTGTTTCTTTTCAAAATATAGCGCTTTCGCACCGTATTCCCCAATTCTGTTAGGCGTTATTATCGAGGCGGTTAAGGAAGCAAAACACTGTTCATATGCTTCAAAAAAGGTGATCTTTTTTTCAAAAGAAACCAATGATTTCCATTTAAATATTTCCAACAGCCAATTTGCATCGGTAAACAAAAGCAACAGCAAAATCAGCCACACGTTTTTTGAAAAAAGTACAGAAAGTTGTTGTTTTAATTGCGTAAATGTTAAAAGTTCGTTGGTTGCCAACTGCCAAAATAAAAAATATAATGCGCCAATAACAATCGCCAACTTAATCAGCAAAAAAATGAATTGTTTATATTTCTTTAAGATATTGTACATTTGGTTTTACAAATAAACAACTAATTGAGCACAGAAAAAATCATATTGGGAATTGATCCGGGAACAACCATCATGGGTTTTGGGTTGATAAAAATTGTCAATAAAAATATGGAATTAATTCGAATGGATGAATTGATGCTCAAAAAATATGATGACCATTACCTAAAGCTCAAACTCATTTTTGAACACACCATTCAACTTATTGATACGTACCATCCAGACGAAATTGCGATTGAAGCGCCATTTTTCGGAAAAAATGTGCAGTCGATGTTAAAATTGGGACGCGCACAAGGCGTTGCGATGGCTGCGGGTTTGTCGAGAGAAATTCCAATCACGGAATATTCACCTAAAAAAATAAAAATGGCCATTACAGGCAATGGAAATGCAAGCAAAGAACAAGTGGCCAAAATGTTACAAAGTTTGCTTAAAATAAAAGAATTGCCAACAAATCTGGATTCCACAGACGGATTGGCCGCTGCGGTGTGCCATTTTTACAATTTCGGAAAAATAACCACAGATAAAAATTACACGGGTTGGGATGCTTTCGTAAAACAAAACGGAAAACGCGTGAATAAATAAAAAAAGTAAAAAGTTAAAAATTTTTTTCTCTATTCTCTTCTCTCTTTTTCTAAATTCTCTATGCTCAAGATTAACATCAAACAATCACATCACACTCGTAAGTTTCACATTTTTTCTCAATCACCAATTTTCGGTGTTCGTGAAAAAGCTGGTGTTCTTTGGAAGCTTCCAGCTTATCTTTGTCGGCTTTAGAATTCCAATATTCTACCAAAAAATACTTATTTTCCTCAATTCTGTCTTTGAAAATATGAAAATGATCCAAGCCTGCGGGTTTTGCCTCGGTCAATTCTTCGAATTTTTGAAGTTCAACGAATGAAATTCCTTCTCCTTCTTTTACTTTAAATGAAACGATATATGCATACATAACTCATCGGTTTTCTCAAATTTACAATACGCTTTTCAAAAAAAAGGTAACAAAAATCATTTTTCACAGTTTTTTAAAATAGTGTACATTTATAACTTAATTATTTACCGTTTTGGCAGGAATTTATATACACATACCATTTTGTAAACAAGCTTGTTATTATTGCGATTTTCATTTCTCAACTTCATTAAAAAGAAAGGCTGAAATGCTGATAGCGATAAATAAGGAATTGGTGTTGCGGAAAGACGAGCTCAATTCTGAGCAAATTGAAACGATTTATTTTGGCGGCGGAACACCTTCTTTATTGAAAATTGACGAATTGCGAATGTTGATTGACACCATTTATGAACATTATGAAGTGGTTGAAAATGCTGAAATTACCTTGGAAGCAAATCCGGATGATTTAACCTCAAAAAAAATTAAGGAACTCGCAAAACTGCCAATAAACCGACTAAGCATTGGAATTCAATCTTTTTTTGATGACGATTTAAAATTTATGAATCGGGCGCATACTGCGGAAGAATCGAAAAAATGTTTGGTGGAAGCAATCCAATATTTTGACAATATCACCATCGATTTAATTTACGGAGTTCCAAATATGAGCAACGAAAAATGGCTGTCGAATTTAAGTCAGGCATTCGATTTTAACATTCCGCATATTTCCAGTTATGCGTTAACTGTAGAAGAAAAAACTGTATTGCATAAGCTGATTGAAAAAGGAAAAGTTCCTCCGGTTGATGAAAATTTGGCATTGGAACATTATCATATTTTGGTTTCAGAAACCGAAAAACGAGGCCTTGTGAACTACGAGATTTCTAATTTTGGGAATCCGGCTTATTTTTCAAAACACAATACTTCCTATTGGTTTGGCGAGAAATATTTGGGAATTGGTCCGTCGGCGCACTCATTTAACGGTTTTGAACGAAGCTGGAATGTTTCAAACAACTCAAAATACATCAATGCTTTGCTTGTTGATGAATTGCCTTCGGAAAAAGAGCAACTTTCGGAAATAAACAGGTTTAATGAATATATTATGACGGGTTTACGCACTATTTGGGGTGTTTCTTTTCAAAAGATTGAAAAAGAATTTGGCGCGATGTATTTGCATGATTTAAAAAAAAGCGCAGAACGCCATATAAAATCGGGATTGCTTGAAATTGAATTGCGTACTTTTTCAGGGAAAGTTTTGGTCACCACCAAAAAAGGAAAATTTTTGGCCGATGGCATTGCTTCGGATTTATTTAAAATAAGTTCCTGATTTATATGTAATTATAGTTACATATTGCTATTTGTTATCGCCATAACTTTGCTGAAAATTAAATAGATAATTATGGAAATACAGATAAAATTTGATGAAAACGGCAGGATTGTTCCATTTATGAATGGCAATGAAATCACGATGAATGAATCTCCTTTTTTAATATTTTTGGCAACGGCGGGGATGTGTTCAGCGGTATTTGTGAGATCGTTTATGCAACAAAGAGGATTGCCTTTTCAGGATGTTGGAATCACCCAAAAAATGAATTACGACAGAGCAACTAATATGGTGGGTGACATAGATATGGTTGTGGATTTACCGCCAAATTTTCCTGAAAAATATGTGAGTGCCATTAAAAATGTGATTGCGCAATGTCCGGTTAAACGCCATTTGGCCGAACCGCCAACATTTAATGTAATTGCCAATTTAAATCCGGTATTGGAGAAATAATCCCAAGTAAATTTATAAAAAACAGCTTTTATAAGCTGTTTTTTTATGCGTAAAACACAAAATATTTTGGTAATTTTAGAGTTTAAAAACTACGAATATTTAAATAATTTGGTATGAATGTCGAAGAATTTAGAGATTATTGTCTGTCTAAAAACCATGTCACCGAAAGTTTTCCTTTTGATGAAGAAACCCTTGTTTTTAAAGTGGCCGGCAAAATGTTTGCTTTGGCAGGTTTAGAACATCACCCCGCCACCGTAAGTTTAAAATGCGATCCCGAAAAAGCGCTGGAATTGCGAGAGCAACACGACGAAATTACGCCGGGATATCATATGAGTAAAATTCATTGGAATTCCGTAATCATAGATGGCAATTTATCGCATAAATTAATCAGGGAATTGGTTGATGATTCTTATAATTTGGTGGTAAAAGGACTGACTAAAAAGCAACAAAAAGAGTTTGGGTTTGAAAGTTAGTCGGAAGGCCGAAGACCGAAGACAGACGATTAGAACTTATTACTTGTGCAATATTAATTTTAGAGGGCAAGTTGTTTCCTCCGGTAATCAGATGGCGTAACGCCTTTTATCGCTTTAAATTTCCGGTTAAAATTGGCCAGATTGTTAAAACCTGATTTGTAGGAGATTTCGGTGATGTTCAAATCGTTGTTTTTGGTCAGCAATTTACATGCATTTCCGATTCTTATATCAATTAAAAAGTTTACAAAAGTCTTGTTGGTTCGCTGCTTAAAATACCTGCAAAAGGCATTGGGCGTCATATTCGCAATATCGGCTACATGGTCTAAAGTAACTTCTTTGTGAAAATTATTCATCGTATACTGAAAAATATCGCTCATTCGTTTACCTTCATCGCCATCATATTTTTTTAAATTGATTAATGAGGATAAAGTTTGTTTTTCTGCTTCAGAAATTAAAGAAAGAATGCTTAAAAAAGAGGTGAACTGTTTGTATTTCGAATAATTGTCAATTTTTGTCAATAATGAGAAAAGTTCCGGTTTGTTGGAAAGTACCTCAAATCCTAAAACAGCATCATAAAAAAAGGCGTTGAAATGTTCAAATTCTGGCATATTAAAAAAATGTTCGCCATAGGAGTTTTTCGAAAAAAACAAGGAGATCATTACGGTTTCCTGCTCAAAGGCAGCATCTCTTTTAAAAATATGCGGTAAGTTTTCGCCGATTACAAAAATGTCATTTTTTTTAAATTCCCCAACACAATCGCCAATAATATAAGTGCCTTCGCCTTCAACAAAAATACTTATTTGAATTTCCTGATGTTGGTGCAGTTTTTCATAAAAAGACGCTTCATCATATTTCTGAATGTATAAAGTTACATTTTCAGGTTTCGGAATTTTAAATGGCAATACCTTCATATCTGCGAATTATACGTCGAAATTAATCTATTTTTTTGATTAAACGATAAATATAAGGTAAAATACTATTATGAATAGCTAATAAATGGGCTAGTGTTGAAACTTAGAATGTGTTATTTTGGTTGCAAATTTAAAAGCTGGAAGTCGGAAGTCAGAAATCAGAAGGCCTTTTTGACGGAAGTTAAAAGTTGGAAAGCAAAAGAAAATTCAATAATAAAAAAGCTTATTGCTTACAGATTATTGGTTAAAACATATTATATTCAATTAAACATTTAGAAAAATGAACATACAATGGAACGGCGTAATGCCAGCGGTTACCACAAAATTCACGAATGAAGACACGTTGGATTTGGTGAATTTTGAACTAAATATCAACGCGCAATTGGCAGCCGGGGTCAACGGAATTATCCTTGGAGGCACTTTGGGCGAAGCGAGCACGCTTACTGCAGATGAAAAGAGAATTCTGATCAAAAAAACAGTTGAAATTGTAAAAGGCAAAGTTCCTGTGATTATCAATATTGCCGAACAATCCACAACTGGCGCCATTGAAGCCGTTCGTTTGGCTGAAGAATACGGCGCAAACGGATTGATGTTGTTGCCACCGATGCGTTACAAAGCCGATGCCCGGGAAACGGTTACCTATTTTAAAAAAATTGCCAAAAGCACATCGTTGCCAATTATGATTTACAACAATCCGGTCGATTATGGCATTGAAGTTACGTTGGATATGTTTGAGGAATTGATGGACTGTGAAAATATCCAGGCGGTAAAAGAATCTACCCGCGATATTTCAAACGTGAGCAGGATGAAAACACGTTTTGGCGAACGGTTTAAAATTTTATGCGGTGTTGACACGTTAGCATTGGAGAGTTTATTGATGGGCGCCGATGGCTGGGTTGCGGGTTTGGTTTGTGCGTTTCCACTAGAAACTGTTACGATTTATAAATTGGCAAAAGCAGGAAAAACACAAGAAGCCATCGCTATTTATCGTTGGTTTTTACCGTTGTTAGAGTTGGATATAAACACTAAATTGGTACAAAATATTAAATTGGCGGAAGTTGCCACAGGAATAGGAACCGAAAATGTACGGGAACCGCGTTTGCCGTTGGTGGGTAAAGAAAGGGCAAAAGTGTTGGCGATTATTGAAAAAGCGTTGAAAAACAGACCGATCATCAATTGACAATTTCAATAGAAAACCAATAATCCATCATACCTATTATCTAAAAAATTAAAAAATAAAGCAAATGATCACAGGAAAAAATTACATTGGGAATTTACTTTCATCAACAGGGAAAGTAACATTTAAAACATTCAATCCGCAGGAAAATAAGGAGAACGATGTTGTTTTTTCTGAAGCTTCGTTGGCAGAGATTGAGGTGGCGGTTGCATTGGCTTCAGAAGCCTTTAAGGAATTTAGACACGTTTCGGGAGTCAAAAAAAGTGAATTTTTAAATCAAATCGCCAACGAAATTGAAGCGTTGGGCGATGAGCTCATAAAAATGTATTGCCTGGAATCCGGTTTGCCGGAAGGCAGGGCAATTGGCGAAAGAGGAAGAACCATTTTTCAGTTGCGCACTTTTGCCAATTTGGTCAAAGAAGGATCTTGGGTAGAAGCCACTATTGATACTGCCGACCCAAACCGACAGCCGATTCCAAAAGTTGACATTCGTAAAATGTTAATTCCAATTGGCCCTGTGGTTGTTTTTGGCGCAAGCAACTTTCCGTTGGCGTATTCTACAGCTGGCGGAGATACCGCTTCGGCTTTCGCTGCCGGTTGTCCGGTTATTGTAAAATCGCATCCAATGCATGCCGGAACTGGCGAATTGGTAGCATCAGCCATTATAAACGCTGCCGAAAAAACCGAAATGCCAAACGGCGTATTTTCAAATTTAAACAGCAGCGGCATTGAAGTTGGTGTTGCGTTGGTGAAGCATCTGCAGGTAAAAGCGGTTGGTTTTACGGGAAGCATTGGCGGAGGAAGGGCTTTGTACAATATGGCTTCACAGCGTCCGGAACCTATTCCTGTTTTTGCAGAAATGGGAAGCGTAAATCCGGTGATTATTTTGCCGGAAGCCACAAAAAACAAAGGAAATGATTGGGCAAAAATTTATGCGGGTTCCATCACGTTGAGTTCGGGACAATTTTGCACAAATCCGGGTTTGATTTTAGGAATTAAAAGCGGTGATTTAACCAATTTCATTGAAAAATTATCAGAAGAAATCATAAAAATTGAACCATCTTGTATGTTGCATCCAAACATTATTGGCGCTTATGAAACCAAAAAAGCGGCTATGCAAAAACAAGAAGGTTTGCAAACTAAGGCAAGTTTTTCCCAAGAAATTGCTGCTAATTATGGGCGTCAGGCTATTACAACCGTTGAAGGTGCCACTTTTTTAGAAAATACCGCTTTGCATCAGGAGGTTTTCGGGCCATTTTCTATGGTGGTTCAATGTGAAAATGCGCAACAATTGTCAGCAATTATTGCCAATTTGGAAGGCCAGTTAACGGGAACTGTTTTGGCCGAAAATGAAGAATTGAAAAATTATAATAATGTAATAAATACCCTTCAAAACAGGGTTGGACGCATTATTTTTAATGGCGTTCCAACGGGTGTTGAGGTTTGTGCGGCGATGGTACATGGCGGACCGTATCCGGCTTCAACCGACAGCCGATTTACAGCGGTGGGAATCAATTCCATAAAACGTTGGGTGCGTCCGTTTAGTTTTCAAAGCTGGCCAAACGATTTGTTGCCAGATGAATTGCAGCATGAAAATCCGTTGGGAATTTCTCGAATAATAGATGGAAAACAAACCACTTCAAAAATTTAAATTTTGTTTCAGATGAAATATTCTAAAGTAATAATTATCCTGTGTCTTATTTTATTAGTGGGTTGCAAGCCAAAAAGTAACGCCTCAGAAGAATTATCAAAAGTGATTGCGAACTACGAAAAACGTGAAGGATACGACAAAAAACAATATCCATTGGGTTTGTTTACGAAAGAATATTATAAAAATGAGGCGGAATATGCGCAAAAAACCATCGATACTTTGTCGAAAATCGCAATAGAAAATTTATCGGAAACCGAAAATATTTCTTTGGAATTGCTAAAATTCACCCTTCAGGAAAACATTGATTTTTATGAATATGAGGCCTATTTAAATCCACTTTTGTCCGATTCAGGTTTTCACACAAGCCTGCCTTATTCGGTTCGCAGTTTTTCAACCCATCAGCAATTTGTCGACTATTTAAATAAATTAAACGCATTGCCGGTTTTTGTGGAACAGCATATTGTTTTAATGCGAGAAGGTTTGAAAAAAGGAATTTCTCAGCCTAAAATTATTTTTAACGATTTTGAAGATACTTACGACAGCCAGATTGTTGCTAATTTTGAAGACAGTTTTTATTATTCCCCTTTCAAACAATTGCCGGCAAGTCTTTCAACGCAACAAAAGGATTCTTTGTTAACGGCTGCCAAAAATGTCATTGAGGAAAAAGTGATTCCACAGTTTAAAATCATTAAAGCATTTTTTGAAGATGAATATTTTGTGAAAACTCGTGCTGAAGGCGGTGTTTCAAATCAGAAAAACGGAAAGGAATATTATCAAAACAGGGTAAATTATTATACTACTTCAAACATTTCTTCCGAAGAAGTGCATCAAATTGGATTGCAGGAAGTCGCCCGAATTAAAGCCGAAATGCAAAATGTAATTGAGGAAGTCAAATTTAAAGGATCCTTTGATGAATTTTTAATTTTTTTGAGAACTAACGAGCAGTTCTATGCAAAAACTGGTGATGATTTATTAAAAGAAGCAAGAAACATTTCGAAAAAAATTGATGCGCAATTGCCCAAATATTTTATCACTTTGCCTCGAAAACCTTATGGTGTAGCACCCGTGCCTGACGTGATTGCGCCAAAATACACGACCGGCAGGTACAAATCTCCCGAAAAGGACAGCAATGAACCTGGATACTATTGGGTAAATACTTATAATTTAAAAAGTCGGCCTCTTTATGTTTTGCCGGCATTAACGTTGCATGAAGCTGTTCCCGGACATCATTTACAAATTAGTTTAACCAATGAGCTGGGTGAAAATTTCCCCAAATTTAGGCGTAATTTATATTTATCCGCTTATGGTGAAGGTTGGGGACTTTATTCAGAATTTTTAGGAAATGATATGGGAATTTATGAAACGCCTTATGAAAATTTTGGTAAATACACCTATGAAATGTGGCGTGCTTGCCGGTTGGTTGTTGACACCGGAATTCACGATAAAAATTGGACAAGAGCGCAGGCAGTTGATTATTTAAAATCGAATACAGCGTTGTCTATTCACGAAGTTAATACTGAAATTGATCGCTATATTTCCTGGCCCGGACAAGCATTGTCTTATAAAATTGGGGAACTAAAAATTCGTGAACTCAGGAAAAAAGCCGAGGAAGCTTTAGGAACTAAATTTGATATTCGTGAATTTCATGAAATTATTTTAGGGGAAGGAACGGTGACACTTGCCATTTTGGAAAAAAGAATTCTTAATTATATTGAAAAAAATAAAAAATGAGCAGAAAAACATTTTTTTGCGTTGATGCGCATACTTGCGGAAATCCCGTTCGTGTTGTTGCCGGCGGCGGTCCAAATTTAAAAGGAGCGAATATGAGCGAAAAGCGTCAGCATTTTTTGAAGGAATTCGACTGGATTCGCAAAGGATTGATGTTTGAGCCGCGCGGTCACGATATGATGAGCGGAAGCATTTTATTTCCGCCACACGATGAAGAAAATGATTTTGCCATTTTATTTATAGAAACTTCCGGTTGTTTGCCTATGTGTGGCCACGGAACTATCGGAACGGTGACCATTGCCATTGAAGAAGGCTTGATTACACCAAAAATTCCCGGTAAAATAAGAATGGAAGCACCGGCCGGACTTGTACAAATTGAATATCAAAAAACCGGTAAAAAAGTGGATTGGGTGAAATTAATTAACGTAAAATCGTATTTGGCTGCGGAAGGATTAACGGTTGAATGTCCGGAATTGGGTGAACTTACTTTTGATGTTGCTTACGGCGGAAATTATTACGCGATAGTTGATCCTCAAGAAAATTTTAGCGGTATTCACAATTTTACGGCGAGCAAATTGATACAATATTCACAAATTGTGAGAACCCGCATCAATGAGAAATATCCCAATATATTTGTGCATCCCGAGAATGAAACCATCAAAGATGTGAGTCATATGCTGTGGACAGGGAATCCAATCGACCCAACTTCTTCTGGCAGAAATGCTGTTTTTTACGGAGACAAAGCAATTGATCGATCTCCTTGCGGCACCGGAACATCTGCTCGAATGGCGCAGTTATATGCAAAAGGCAAACTAAAACCGGGAGAAGAATATATCCATGAAAGTTATATTGGATCTAAATTTATTGGCAAAATAGTCGAAGAAACCACCTTGGACGGGAAAAAAGCAATTGTGCCAAGCATACAGGGATGGGCAAAAATATACGGATACAACACCATAATTATTGATGAGGAAGATGATCCGTATGCGCACGGATTTCAGGTTTTATAATATAAAAAAATTAGAGTTTCTTACAAAATTTATCAGATTAGTTAATGTTGAAATTTAATATAAAACAATTATGAAAACATTTTATGGTATATCAATTATCACATTATTGTTGATGATACCAACACAAATTCACGCTCAAAAATTATCTCATGAAGATTACAAAAGAGCGGTAAGTTTTATGTATGACAATTATAATAACAAAACAGCTTTTAATCTTGATACAAGAGTTAATTGGTTTAAAGACAATTCAGGAATTTGGTTTGTTGACTATAGTAAAGAAGGAGAAACCTATAAAACAGTTTCATTTAAAAATAATAAAGTTGAGGTTTTATTTAATCACATAAAATTGGCTAATGAATTAAATAAGCTTCTTGAAGTAAAAGTAAAAGCAAACAATCTTTCTTTAAATAATATTGAAAAAACTAAAGAGGGGAATTTAATAATTACCGAGAATGGTAAAAAGTATATCTATAACACAAAAAAGAATATACTTCAAATTTCAGAAGAAGAGAAAAAAGAAGAAATCAAACCTTTTGAAAGTAAATCGCCAGACGGTAAATGGATAGCCTATTCAAAAGATTATAATTTATTTATTAAATCTACTGAAACTAATGAAGAGCATCAATTAAGTTTTGATGGTGAAAAAAATTATGAATACGCCAGTTTTTACGGTTGGTATGATAAAATGGAAGGTGAAAATGGAGAACGTCCAAAAAACTTTTCTGTAGATTGGTCTAAAGATTCAAAATGGATTTCAACAAATGTTGTTGATTTACGAAATGCGGAAAAAATGTACCTATTAGATTGGAGTATAGATTCATTATACAGACCGAAGTTATTATCTTATTACCGTGGCTCACCAGGAGATACAACAATGGTACACATACAGCCTATTTTTTTTAAGGTTGATACTAAAAAAGAAGTAAAAACAAGCCTTCCAAAAAATACCCATATAAATAGCGTTTCTGTGCAATGGACCCAAGATTCAGGAGTACTTATCGCTAACTATTCAGAAAGGGGATTTCAAAAACAATATGTAAAAAGAATTGATTTAAACACAAATACTGAACAGACTTTAGTTACTGAAGAAAGTGAAACCAATATTGATAACTTTACTTATAGGTTTATAGAGAAGCTTCAAAAAATAGTGTTTTTATCTGAAAGAAGTGGCTGGAGACAATTGTACATATTAGATTTGAAAACAAATAAAACATCCCCTCTTACAACTGGAAATTATTATATAAATGATATTAAATATGTCAATGAAAAAACTGGAGATTTTTACTTTTTGGCTTCTGGAAAAGGAAAAATAAATAATCCTTATCATCAACAGCTATATAAAACTGATTTAAATGGGGTAGTTACTTTGTTAACTCCTGAAAACAAGCATCATATGGTGACTTTTTCAGAAGATGGGAAATACTTTGCCGATAATTACTCTACAATTGAAATTCCAACAGAAACAGTATTACGAGAAGCTTCTACAGGAAATACTATAGCAAAATTAACTTATGCTAATGTTGATGAAGCAGTTTCAAAAGGTTGGAAAACTCCAGAGGTTTTTAATCTTACGGCTAAAGATGGAAAGACAACAATTTATGGCGCCATTTGGAAGCCAACCAATTTTGACGCTTCAAAAAAATATCCAATAATTGATCACACATATACAGGTCCACACACTCAAATATTTCCAAAATCATTTGATAGAGGTTTTATGAATCAATCATTGGCAGAATTAGGTTTTATAGTAATGATGGTTGATGGTTTGGGTACTTCTGGCCGTTCTAAGGAATTTCATAATCATTCTTATAAAAACATGGGAAATAATTTGGAAGACCATGTGTTAGCAATTAAATATTTAGGGATGAAACACCGTTGGATCGATATAGATAAAGTTGGAATCTTTGGGCATTCAGCAGGAGGTTTTGACACAGGAAGAGCGATGCTGGCTTTTCCGAATTTTTATAAAGTTGGAGTTGCGAGCTCTGCAGACCACGATTTTAGAATGGAAAAGGCGTGGTGGCCAGAAATGTATCAAGGTTGGCCTGTAGATTCAACATATCAAAATGTTTCTAACATCACAAATGCTAAAAATTTAAAAGGGAAATTATTATTAGTTCATGGAGGAATTGATGATAATGTTAATCCGTCTGCAACGTTTAAATTAGCTGAAACTTTAATAAATGCTGATAAGGAATTTGATTTGTTGATACTTCCAAGTCAGCGACATGGGTATCAAGGAAAACATCAAAGTTATTTCACAAAAAAGAAATGGAATTATTTTGTTGAATATTTGGGAGGCAATACGCCTATCTGGAATTTTAATTGGACTAATTAATGGGTAAAGAAGTTTTAATTATCGGCGGCGGAATCATCGGTTTGTGTTCCGCATATTATTTGGCAAAAGAAGGCGTTCAAGTTACGGTTATTGATAAATCTGATATGGCGGACGGATGTTCTTACGGAAATGCGGGGATGATTGTTCCCAGTCACATTATTCCCATGGCGCAGCCGGGCGTCATTCACCAAGGCATCAAATGGATGTTCAATGCCAAAAGTCCGTTTTACATAAAACCTGCTTTAAATTTGAATTTACTGGCATGGCTGATTCAATTTTACAAAAATTCCAATCAAAATCACGTTGACAAATCCATGGTTCCATTGCGGAATCTTTCTTTTTTCAGCAAAGAATTGTATCGGGAATTTGCGCAATCAACCAAAGAATTTGGGTATCAGGAAAAAGGGCTTTTAATGCTTTACAATACTGAAAAAGTAGGGGAAGAGGAAGTTAAAATCGGAAAAATTGCAGAAGAATTGGGGATTGATGTCGATTTTTTAAACCAACTGGAAGTTAAGGAATTAGAAAAAGATATTGCTGTTAACGCGTTGGGCGCTGTGCATTATAAATCCGATGCACATTTGTCTCCAAATCATTTTATCGCCTTCTTAAAAGCCGAATTAAATCGAATGGGCGTGAAGATGATTTCCAATTGTTCTGTGATTGATTTTAAATCTTCAGATGGAAAAATAGCTGAATTAATTACAGATAAAGGTGTTTTTAAAGCCGATGAATTTGTGATTGCCGCAGGTTCCTGGAGTGTGGAAATTGCCAAAAAGTTAGGCGTAAAGTTGCATATATTGCCTGGCAAAGGCTATAGTTTTAATGTGGAAAACCTATTGGTAAAACCAACAATCCCCACTATTTTATGCGAAGGAAAAGTAGCTGTAACACCTTTGGGCGAAACAGTTAGGTTTGGCGGAACTTTGGAAATCACCAACAACAACGACACTAAAATCAACATCAAAAGACTACAGGGAATTGTTGAAAAAGTGAATCAATTTTATCCTGATATCAAAGTTGGCCTTCCTGATAAAGAAAAAGTATGGCATGGTTTTAGGCCATGCACGCCAACCGGAATGCCCATTATTGAGAAATCTGAAAAAATTAAAAATTTAACCATCGCAACAGGCCATGCGATGATGGGTTTGAGTTTGGCGCCGGCTTCCGGCAAATTGGTAAGTGAATTGATTTTGGGCAAAAAAACATCATTGGATATTGCCGAATTTAGGAGTTGTTAATGTTTTTTGGTTACTTTTGACTATGAATTCTATCGAAATTTTAATAAAACTTAGAAGAATTGTGCGTTCCATAAATTTGGAAAGCAAACGCGTGGATAAAGAATTAGGCGTGAGTATTCCGCAATTGTTATGCCTGCAATTTTTGGCGGAACAAGAAGACTTTCGGGCAAATTCGTCAAAATTAAAGGGTTTCTTAAATTTAAATGCGAGCACCATTACCGGAATTATTGCCAGGCTGGAAAAAAAAAACTTGGTTGTAAAACTTCCTAAAGTTACCGACAAACGAATTACCTTAATTTCTTTAACAGCTAAAGGAATGGCGCTTATCCAAAATGCGCCAATTACTTTTCAGCAAAAATTAAGTGAAAAATTGCAAGCCCTTCCGCCGGAAAAACTTAAAACGATTGTAGACGGCATGGATATGCTGACCGAACTTATGGAAGTTGATGAAATTGATGCTTCACCCATTATTACTTCAGAAGAATTTATATAGCAATTTTTAGCATTGATTTATTAATTTTTAATCATTAATAGTTTCTGCAGAAAGCGTGTATTTTGAGCAATTTTTGTTCAAAATAATCGACATTAATCACATTAAAAGTGTATTTTTTGCTTGCTTATTGAATTATATTAATTAAATAATAATAGTTTCTATAGAAACTAATTCGTATTTTTGCATTATAATCAATAAAATAATACAAAAACTATGCTCATTATACAGGTAAAGGAAGGCGAAAACATTGACAGAGCGCTAAAGAGATACAAACAAAAAACACGAAGAACAAAACTGATAAATAATTTAAGGGATCAAAAACAATTTATCAAAAAATCGGTTAAAAACAGGAAGCAAAAAGGAAAAGCGATTTATGTTCAGAATTTAAGAAATCAAGAGGACAAATAGGGATGGAGACTTTTAAAATTTACAATAAAATCACAGGACCTTCGGCAGCAGAAAAGGAAGAAGTTATTTCTTTTTTATTTCAGCATTTGCAGGAATATGGCGATAAAAAGGAAGATATTGGTAAATGTTTCGATTTTGCCATCCAGGATTCAAATGAAGGTTTGGGCGGATTTGTGCTGATGCTGCTCGAAAATAAGGAAATTATGGGTGCAACAATTGTCAACAAAACCGGAATGGCAGGTTATATTCCCGAAAACATTCTTGTTTATATTGCCGTTCACGAAAAAACCAGAGGCAAAGGCTACGGAAAAAAATTGATGAACAAAGCCATTGAATTGGCCGACGGAGATATTGCTTTGCACGTTGAACCAAACAACCCTGCCAAATTTTTATACGAAAAATTAGGCTTTGAAAACAAATACCAGGAAATGCGACTTAAAAAATAATTCTTAAAATTGAATTTTTAGTCAAAATATTTGAAAACACTTCTAGTTGTTATTTTTTCTCCGCTGTCAGAAAATTTTCATTTTATTCCTCAAGTTTTCTGAATTTTAAAGTTTTTTAACATTCGAGCTCAATTTTTTGGGAGAATTTCTAGCTTAATTATTCATCAATTAAAAAATAACAACATGGCTTATATAACGCTCAATAAGAAATCTTTAGCGCATAATTATTCATTTTTACAAGATTCATTTCGAAGTCATGGAAGAGAATGGGCGCCGGTTTTGAAGATGCTTTGCGGAAATAAAACCTTCTTGGAATTTGTGTTGTCGTTGGGTGACGAACAGGTTTGCGATGCCAGACTAACCAATTTAAAAACCATTAAAACCATCAATCCTAACAAAGAAACTATTTATATAAAACCGCCTGCGAAAAGAAGCATCGCCAGTATCGTAAAATATGCCGATGTAAGTTTCAATACCGAATTAACGACCATAAAATGGCTCTCAGAAGAAGCAGTTAAGCAAGAAAAAATCCACCGAATTATTATTATGATTGAATTGGGCGATTTGCGCGAAGGCATTTTGGGAGAGCATTTGATGGATTTTTACAAAAAAATATTTGAGTTGCCCAATATACACGTTGCGGGAATTGGCGCCAATCTCAATTGTTTAAGCGGCATCATGCCAAGCAAAGACAAACTCATTCAATTAAGTTTGTATGAACAATTGATTGAGGCGAAATTTGGCAAAAAAATAGATTATGTGTCGGGCGGATCATCAGTAATGCTGCCGCTTTTATTGAAAAAGCAAATTCCCAAGGGCGTCAATCATTTTCGGATTGGGGAATCGCTGTTTTTTGGTGTTGATTTGTTTACCAATAAAACAATACACAAAATGAAAAACGATGTTTTTATGCTTTATGCTGAAATCATTGAAATTACCGAAAAACCTATTGTTCCTTATGGTTATATGGAAGAAAATCCATCGGGAGAAACCTTGGAAATTGACCCCGAGGATTATGGAAAAAACCACAGCAGGGGAATTTTGGACATCGGACTTTTAGATATTTCAAAAACTGAATTCATCATGCCTGTTGATGAAAATATTTCTTTTATTGGCGCAAGCTCGGATATGTTGGTGGTTGATTTGAGCCAAACAACAAAAAAATATAAAGTGGGTGATTTGGTAAGGTTTAAAATGAAATATATGGGAGCATTGCGCATTATGAACTCCGAATATATCGATAAAAAACTGGTTTAATGTATTGCTTTGTTTCCAGATTGGTTCGGATGCTGTTTTATGGCATTAAATTTTCTTCAATATTAATTTTAAAGCGAAAAAACTTCCTTAAATTTAGACTTTTTCAGCAGAGAATGTAACTAAATTAAACAGTATGAGATACGCGCAAATTCCTTCCGCTTTATTTTTAAAAAACCGCAAAAATTTTACGGCAAAAATGGAACCGAATTCCATTGCCATATTAACATCAAATGATGTAATGCCCAACAATGCAGATGATGAAATGGGATTTTCCCAAAACAATGATTTGTTTTATTTAAGCGGCGTTGATCAGGAAGAATCTATTTTAGTTTTATATCCTGATGCCGCGTTGCCTGCAAACAGGGAAATTTTATTTGTGAAAGAAACCAGCGAATTGATAAAGATTTGGGAAGGCGACAAATTAACGAAAGAAAAGGCTTTTGAAGTTTCGGGTGTTAAAAATGTAAAATGGCTGCAGGATTTTGACCTGACACTGCAATATATGGCGTTTGAAGCAGACACTTTTTATTTGGGACACAATGAACATAAAAAAACATTGACTGCTGAAATGTTGACGCAACAGGACAGAATGATTGCCAAGTGCAAAGAAAAATATCCATTGCACAATTACCGGCGCGCCGCAAAAATTACACGAGAACTTCGCCAAATTAAATCAAAAGAAGAAATTGTATTGATGCAACAAGCCGCAAACATCAGTGTTAGCGGTTTTAAAAGGGTTTTAAAAGCGGTGAAACCAGGAATGATGGAGTACGAATTGGAAGCGGAACTGACTTATGAGTTCATCAGAAATGGTGCAAAACGTCATGCATTTATGCCAATTGTTGCTTCAGGAGCAAACGCCTGCGCCTTGCATTACAACACCAATGATTCCATTTGCAAGGATGGCGATATGGTTTTGATGGATTTTGGCGTTTGTTATGCAAATTATAATTCGGATACTACGCGTTGTTTTCCGGTAAACGGAAAATTTTTAAAAAGACAGAAAGAAGTTTACAATGCAGTGTTGCATTGTTTAAAAGAAGGATCGAAATTGTTAAAACCCGGAGCGGTTTCAGCCGATTATGAAAAGCAAATGGCAAGTTTGGTTGAGCAACAACTGATTAATTTGGGTTTGCTGGATGCCGAAAAAGTCAAAAATCAAGATCCTGAAAATCCGTTGTATAAAAAATACTTTATGCACGGAACGGCCCATTTTATTGGTTTGGATGTGCACGATGTTGGTTTATACACCAGGCCATTTGAAGCGGGCATGGTGCTTACGTGCGAACCCGGAATTTATATCGCCGAAGAAGGCATTGGCTGTCGTTTGGAAAACGATTATTTAATCACCGAAAATGGCAATATCAATTTAACGGCAGAAATGCCCATTGAAATTGATGAAATTGAAAACCTTATGAATGGATAAAATAAATAAAAGCCGCATCAGCGGCTTTTATTTATTTTAATTATTTTAATTTTTTAATGGTACAGCCAATGGCTTTGGTGTTAGTAAGCTTTGGCAATTTATTGTCTAACAAAGAGTTTACGGCATCTTCAACATATCGTTCAGTAACAGCCGCAGCATCTGAAAAATTATTGTCAATGGCGCCAATATAGGCAACTTTATTGCCTTTTTTATCTTTACTTAAAATGTAAACATGCGGTGTTCTGGTTGCCCCGTATTGTGGATAAATTTTTTGGCCAAGATCTTGTAAATAGGGAAATGTAAATCCTTTTTCTTTTGCGCGTTGTTGCATATCTTTTAAATCATCACCTTTACTGGCTTTAGGGTCATTCGGATTTATTGCAATTACAGGAAATCCCTTGTCTTTATACATTTTATCCAAAGCAGTAATGCGATCTTCGTAAGCAATGGAATACGGACAAGTGTTGCAGGTGAATATTATAATAAATCCTTTAGCGTTTTTAAAGTTGCTAAGAGAAACCATTTTACCGTCAATATTTTTTAAATTAAAATCGGTAGCATAATTACCCACTTCATAGCCATCATTTGTTGGCTTTGACGTAAACGCCGCCAGTAAGCCAATTGCAGCTAATAGAACATATATCTTTAGTGTTTTCATAATTATTTGGTTTTTAAAAAGTTAGTTACTTCTTGTTCTAATTGTTTGTATGTTAACGATTGCTCATAAAACGTTCGTTTGTTTTTGTTATAAATTAAAGTTGCCGGTATTGCTCCGCTCCACGATTCATCCACTTTTGGAATCCAAGAATTTTGGTCGGTATCAATCATCGCAATTACTTTAGATTTTAATTTGTTTTCTATCATAAAAGGGATTAATCTCGTCTCAATTTGATTAGGGAAATCTAAACTCACTAAAATAACAGTTACATTTTTTCCGGCATATAGTTTATGTAATTTTTCAAAAGCAGGCAATTCTTCTACACATGGTTTGCACCAGGTAGCCCAAAAATTAATGACATATGTTTTATCATCTGATTTGTTGAGCAGCGGTTTTAAAGTTTCGTAGGTATAGGTTTCAACAAATGGTTTTTCTGCCTCATTTATTTGGTTTGTGTTACCGTTTTCGGCATTCATTTTTGTGTCGGTTTTGCAACCAACAATCATAATTAAAATAAAAATAAACGACAGTTTTTTCATAATTGGTTTTAAATGTAGTAATTACCTGCTTCTTTATAAAACTATTAACACAACCTTAACAACACAAAAATATTTAATAATTTCAGAGTTAAGTTTTACTCATTAATATTTTAACAAATTATTTGCATTTTTTGGTTTGATTTTATTTTTGATTACAAACGGTGATGTTGTAAAAATAGAATCTGTAGAAATTTTAGCTTTTAAAGATAAATTGGCGCTATAATTTCCTGATGCCGTAATTTCTAAAATGAAAATGCTTGAGAATAATTTAATTTTCAAAACAATATCAAGCAAACACCTAATTGGCAACATAAAATAAATTGTTTCCCAATTTCTGCTTCAATCGCAAAAATGCTTAATTTAGTAACGAATTGAAAATTCAAGTGTTAAATATTTAACATGAAATACTTCAATACTTGAAAACTGTCAGGCAGCATGATTGAATACAAGGAAAAAGAGAAAGCTAAATATATAAATTAACGTTTTAAAAACAGGTACATTGCAGTTTTAAGGTTTTGAATAACATTAATTTACATACATTTAGCGCGAAGAAAAAATCAATTAAGGCCGCAGGTAATAATATTGCGGAAAGAGAAAGGAATTAAAAAAACCTTTTAATTGAAATATTTATCGTCAAATAATTAACAATGAAGGAATCTATTCTCATAGGATTGTTACAAAATGCAGCTTTATTGATTGCCTTTTCAATGCTTTATCAAAATTTTTGGATTAAGCGTGAGGACTCTAAAAGAATTCACCAAAAAATTATTGTCGGACTCGTTTTAAGTTGCATCGGTATTATTTTAATGTCTACGCCATGGATGATGGTTCCGGGAATTTCCTTTGACATGCGTTCGGTATTGCTATCTGTCTCAGGCTTATTTTTCGGACCAATTCCCACTGTCATTGCGATGTTGGCAACAGGATTTGTGCGTTTATCAATTGGCGGAGCTGGTTTATGGATGGGTTTGGCAGTGATTCTTTTATCGGGTTCAATCGGTTTGCTTTGGAGAAAATTTAGGCCAAACTGGAAATCCAAGAATTACTACGCAGAATTGCTGGTCTTGGGACTGGTTGTGCACATAACAATGTCTGCGCTTACCGTATTGCTGCCGCGTGATATGATTATTCCAACCTTAAAAGTCATTGCAATTCCAGTTATATTTATTTATGCTCCTGTAACCATGTTGCTTGGTATTTTAATGGTTAAACAATATAATAACTGGCAAAATGAATTGGCGCAATTCAAATTAAAGGAATATGAACGCCGATTTACGAAAATATTGGAAAGCGGAAACGTGTTGTCGCTTATGTTGAATAATGATGGAGCCATTAATTTTTGTAACGATTATTTATTGCGAATTACCGGTTATGAAAGGCATGAAGTAATTGGGAAAAATTGGTTTGAGGTATTTATTCCATATGATGAAAGAGCAAAATTAAAGCAGTTATTTTCAAATGGCATAATCATTAAGAAATTTTCAAAAAATTATGAAAATCCAATATTGACAAAAACAGGAGAGGAATTATACATTTTATGGTACAATATTGCACTAAAATCGGATAGGGAAGAAGTATTGGGAACTGCAAGCATTGGCGTAAATATCACTGAAAGCAAAAGGAATGAAAAAATGCTTGAAGAAAAAAATGCCGAAATTGAAACGCAAAATGAAGAGTACAGAAAAATAAATAAAGAACTGCGGCAAGCTAAAGAACGCGCCGAACAAAGCGACAGATTAAAATCTGCTTTTCTTGCCAATATGAGCCATGAAATTCGCACCCCAATGAACAGTATTCTTGGTTTTTCAGACTTGCTTAAAGAATCGGAACTAACAAGTGAAAAGCAGCATCTGTATATTGATGTTATTGAGAATAGCGGCAAACGAATGCTCAATATTATTAATGATATTATTACAATATCAGAAATAGAATCAGGGATTATTGAAATTAATAATTCAGATTTTAATATTAATGAACAAATGGAAAGTATATATGCATTATTTAAAGATGAAATTTCGAAAAAGGAAATTGATTTTAGCTATATAAATACCTTGTCCGACAGTGAAGCCATCATAAAATCGGACGGCGAAAAAATTTATGCCATTTTGGTCAATTTGGTTAAGAATGCCATAAAGTTTACCAATAAAGGAGTCATACAATTTGGCTACAACATAAATAAAGATGGTGAGTCTGCAGAATTTGAGTTTTTTGTAAAAGATACTGGCGAAGGTATTCACCAAGAAAAAATAGAACTTATTTTTGAGAGATTTAGACAAGGCAGCGAATCATTATCCAGAAATTATGAAGGTGCAGGTTTGGGATTAACTATTTCTAAAGCTTTTGTGGAAATGTTGGGCGGAAAGATTTGGGTTGAAAGCAAAGTGGAAAACCTTGGATTTGGCGAAAAGGGAATTACAATATTTTATTTTACAATTCCCAAGGAAATAAAACAAAATAAAAAAAACAGTAATGAAGAATGAATTTAGAGAAAACTTACCAATTAAAGATTTGAAAATATTAATTGTTGAAGACGATCCAACCTCAGAAATGATGCTGGGAATAATGATTGAAGATTATTGTAAAACGCCTTTAATTGCTTTAAACGGATTGGAAGCAGTGCAGTTATGTAAAGAGAATCCCGACATAGATTTTGTGTTGATGGACATAAAAATGCCCGAATTAAATGGATATGAAGCAACAAAACAAATAAGGGAGTTTAATAAAGACCTTATTATTTTTGCCCAAACTGCCTTTGCGCTACCTGGAGACAGGGAAAAGTCAATTGCAGCAGGATGCAACGATTATATTGCAAAACCTTACAGCCAAAGCGAGTTGACGGAGTTGATCGACAAATATTTTAAGAAATAAATATTTAAAATCAAAAGCAATAATTAATAAAGCGTTAATTATAGAGCGCTTTATTCTAAATATTATAAAAATGAAAAAAATATTATTCTTAACAGGAGATTTTACGGAAGATTATGAAACCATGGTACCTTTTCAAATGCTTGAAATGGTGGGGTATGAAGTTCATGCGGTTTGTCCGGGCAAAAAAAAAGGACAATTTGTTAAAACAGCCATCCACGATTTTGAAGGTGACCAAACCTATTCCGAAAAACCCGGGCATAATTTCACGTTAAATTACAGTTTTGACAAGGTAAATGTCAGTGATTACGCCGGCTTGGTTCTTCCCGGCGGAAGAGCGCCAGAATATTTGCGACTCAATGAGAAAGTCCTTGAAATGGTTCGGCATTTTTTCACTACCAATAAACCTGTTGCAGCAATTTGTCACGGAATTCAAATTTTGACTGCCGCCAATGTGGTGAAAGGCAGGAAATTAACCGCATATCCTGCCGTTGGTCCCGAAGTTAAAATTGCTGGAGGCGAATTTCAAAATATTCCGGCCGATGGCGTTTTTGTTGACGGCAATTTGGTGACTTCTCCGGCCTGGCCGGCTCATGCAAATTTTATCAGGGAATTTTTAAAAATTATGGGCGCAAAAATTGAGATTTAATTTTGTCGGCAATTTTTGGACTTGCCCGCTTTTTGGTGGGCGTTTCCCGCCAGCTGGCGGGGCGGGCTTTTCGCTTTATCTTTTTTAATTCGCCGAAAAGGCGAATTAAAAAAGGATATCGCTGCAATCCCTAACGCGGTTTTTCTTTGATTAATGGCTATCTTCACAAAATATTTTACCCAATAATAATATGAAGTTTTATAAATCCCTAATTTTATTTGTTTTCTTAAGTTTTTCTGTCGTTTCGTGCAAAACTGTTGCATTGGATTCTGTTGAAATTTTAACTTTTGAACAAAAACTTTCAATCCTTTTCCCAACTGCTGAAATCACAGAAATGGAAGCCATTGATCATTTTACAAAAGCTTACCAGATTGTATTGGATCAGCCGTTGGACCATAAAAATCTTTCAGCAGGCACTTTTAAGCATTATGTTTATTTATCGCATACCGATACTAAAATGCCGACTGTTTTAATTACCGAAGGCTATAATGCGAATCCGAGCACTTATGAATTAAGCAAAATATTCAAAGGAAACCAGGTTCAGGTTGAATATCGTTTTTACGGAAAATCGCGTCCCGATACCATTCCCTGGCAGTATTTAAAAAACGATCAGGCCATTGAAGATTATCACAAATTGGTTACCAAATTGAAACGATTGTACACCGGAAAATGGATTTCAACCGGAATCAGCAAAGGCGGCGAAACTGTATTAATTTATAAATCGAAATATCCGTGGGATGTTGAGGTTGCGGTGCCTTATGTGGCGCCGTTGATCAACGGACAGGAAGATATAAAAACTGAAAATCACATTAAAACTGTTGGTAGCGATGCCTGCAGGATTAAAATTGCTGAATTTCAAAGAGCGGTTTTAAAAAACAGAACAGCTGTTTTAGCTGAAATTGCAAACTACGCTGCAATAAAAAATATGGGTTTTACGGAACTTTCAAAGGAAGAAGCTTTGGAATATGCGGTATTGGAATTTCCGTTTTCTTTTTGGCAATGGGGCGGTAATTGTGCCGAAATTCCTGAAGAAAACGCGACTGCCGCTGCAATGTTTCAATATATTAACGACATTGTGGGCATTTCTTTTTATAACGATCAAACATACACAGAATTACTGCCGTCTTATTATCAGCATTTAACTGAATTGGGTTATTACGGATTTGACACAACACCGGTAAAGGATTTGTTAAAAGTGGTTCACAACCCAACAAACAAACGTTTTGCGCCAAAAAACGTGGACTTAACCTACAATCCGGATTATATCAATGAAGTGCGCGATTTTGTGGAGAATAAAGGAAATAAAATTCTTTATATTTATGGAGAATTTGATACTTGGGGCGCTTGTGCACCAAATCCAAAACCTCATGTGAATGCCTTGAAAATGGTTTTGAAGGAAGGTTCGCACAAAACCAGAATCGCCGATTTTTCAAAAGAAGACCAGCAACTCATTTATGATAAACTGCAAAACTGGCTGGGATACAGTGTCACTATTTATCCGCTAGAATGATTGTGTTTTTACTGTGAAAACTTTAAATATTAGCCAATAACTTTCTTTTGGGCAGTATGAAAAGCATCTGCCTGAAATTGCAAAATTTCACGTGCTTTTTGTTTTTTGTAATTGTACAGTTCTTTTTCATCGGCCAATTCGTTGTAAATGGCTTCATTGAGCGCATCATCTGTAACCAATAGTTTTTCACGCTGATTTGCTTTTTGCTGCACCCAGTCTCTTACCGAATTTTCTACATCCTGCGTTTTGAAATCATATTCCCCTTTTGGGGCGATTAATTTTGCCAAAATGGGGGAAGTTTCAATGGCTAAAAACAACAGGAAAATAAAAAATGAAGGCAGCCAAGGCAATTTTTCCAAAGCATTTATTCGCGCCATCAATCCGTCGAAACCATCAATAATCGGTTGTGTTGCGGTGATTTGCGTGATTTGTTGCTTGGTTAAAGCGACAATTTGCGCTTCCTTTTCAGTGATTTTAGCTTTGTTTTCTGTTTTTATTTGCTGCAATTCGGCCAAAGCCGCATCGTGTTTTTCGCGTTTTTCTGTATAAACCGGACCTTTGCCGAGCAGTTTGGTTCCTTTTCGGCCTTCAGCTTCGGCGATATAGGTTTCATATAAGGCATTTGTTTCCGTTTCTTTGGTGTCGATCTCTTGTTTTAAACCCGTTATTTCATTTTGAATTGTGGTAATTTCGGGTGTAAACTGGTTGGCGATTTGTGATTTGTTTGCCAGTGTTAATTCGTTTTTTTGCGTTAACAAAACCTGATTGATTTCTTTTTCAAAAATCTTAATTTCCAAAGGCTTTGAAATGACCACCGCAATAATGATGGCCAATATGATTCGCGGTGTTGCCTGCCAAATTTCTTTCCATTTGGAATCACTTTTTTTGATGGTGGAAACAATAAAGCGGTCTAAATTAAAAATGAGCAATCCCCAAACAAGTCCGAAAAAGATGGCGGTGTAATAATTGTCGAAAACGGTAAATAGCGCGTAACTTGAGGCAATAAATGCCATAACTGCGGTAAAAAATACGGTTCCGCCAATACCTGCATATTTAAGTTGTTCGGCTTTTGAACTTGTTTTTAGGATATCGGTATCTGCGCCGGAGCACATCCAAAAGAATTGATTAAGCATAACATAGTAGTTTGTAATGCAAATAACGTAAAAGTTTTGTTATTATTTTCTTAAAGAATTATTAAAAATGACCGGAGAATAAAAATAACAACAGAATTGGATTTTTATTGCATATTCAATGGAGAAATTGTTTAAAACTCAAAGGTCTCAATTATTAATTGAAGCCGCGTTAGCGATGGCAGTGAAAAGCCCGCAGCTTTTGCGAGGACTTGCAACGAACAGCGCGACCGGAGGGAACGCCCAAAAAAGTTGATTTATAGAAGCGGTTGCGATTGCTGTTTATTAGCCGTAGTTTTGCGTTTTTAAAAACACTTATGGGAATATCGAAAAAATTAGAAGCGCGCACCGGAGGTAAATGTGAATTGTGCGGTTCAACGGAGGATTTAAGCGCTTACGAAGTGCAGCCAGCAAAAAACGGAAATGAGGATGACAGTGTGGTTGTTTGCGGAACTTGCAGCAATCAAATTGAGAATGAGGATGCTGTTGTTGCGAATCATTGGCGTTGTTTGAACGACAGTATGTGGAGTGAAGTTCCGGCAGTTCAGGTGATGGCGTGGCGTATGTTAACACGTTTAAAAGCAGAAGGCTGGCCGCAAGATTTATTGGATATGCTTTATTTGGACGAGGATACTTTGGCTTGGGCAAAAGCAAGCGGCGTAGGCGAAGTTGCCAGTGATAAAGTGGTGCACAGAGACAGTAACGGCGTGATTTTGGAAATGGGAGATACGGTGGTTTTAATCAAGGATTTGCCCGTTAGAGGATCGAGTATGGTCGCAAAACGCGGAACTGCAGTGAGAAGAATTTCTTTAGTTCACGATAATGCGGAGCATATTGAAGGCAAAGTGGACGGCATTCAAATTGTGATTTTGACCAAGTTTGTGAAGAAAATGGCGTAAAAAAGTTAAAAGTTAAAAGTTAAAAGTTTTTTATTCTAAATACAATACTTATTTCAATTTAACTCCCTTTCCTTTGGAAAGGGTTGGGGGATAGCACTAAACGCTTAAACATAAAAAAGAAGCTCAAATTTGCAACGCAAATTTGAGCTTCTTTTTTTAAGACATTTCCGTAAAATACTTGTAAAATAACGGAATGGTTTCAATGCCTTTAAGGTAATTAAAAATACCAAAATGTTCGTTTGGCGAATGGATGGCATCGCTGTCCAACCCAAATCCCATTAATATCGTTTTGCTTTTTAGTTCTTTTTCAAAAAGTGCTACAATTGGAATACTTCCGCCAGATCGTTGTGGAATTGGTGCAACGCCAAACGATTCCTGATATGCTTTACTCGCGGCTTTATAGCCAATGGTATCAATTGGTGTTACATAACCTTGTCCGCCATGATGCGGTTTTACAATCACTTTCACCGATTTCGGTGCGATTTTTTCGAAGTGTTTTTTAAACAATTCGGTAATTTCCTGCCAATCTTGGTTTGGCACCAAACGCATCGAAATTTTGGCGTGCGCTTTGCTGGCAATTACCGTTTTTGCACCTTCGCCGATATAGCCGCCCCAAATTCCGTTTACATCCAACGTTGGACGAATGGAATTGCGTTCGTTTGTGGTATAGCCTTTTTCGCCGTAAATTTCTTCAATGTCCAATGCTTTTTTATAGTCGTCCAATGAGAACGGCGCTTTTGCCATTTCTGCTCTTTCTTCTTTCGATAAATCAGCTACTTTATCATAAAATCCCGGAATGGTAACGCGGTTGTTTTCATCGTGTAAAGAAGCAATCATTTTTGCCAGAATATTGATAGGATTGGCGACTGCGCCACCGTATAAACCAGAATGTAAATCTCTGTTTGGACCGGTAACTTCAACTTCAACATAGCTCAATCCGCGCAAACCGGTGGTTATTGAAGGTTGCGAGTTTGAAATCATTCCGGTATCGGAAATTAAAATAATGTCGTTGGCCAACTTTTCCTGGTTTCGTTCCACGAACCAAGCCAGACTAACTGAACCAATTTCTTCTTCGCCTTCAATCATAAACTTCACATTACAAGGAAGTTGGTTGGTTGAAACCATATATTCCAAAGCTTTCACGTGCATATAAACTTGGCCTTTATCGTCGCAAGAACCGCGGGCAAAAATAGCGCCATCGGGATGGATTTTAGTTTTTTTAATTACTGGTTCAAAAGGCGGCGAATCCCAAAGATCAATCGGGTCGGCAGGCTGAACATCATAATGTCCGTACACTAGGATGGTCGGCAGTTTTTTGTCGATTATTTTTTCTCCGTAAACGATTGGGTTTCCGGGAGTTTTGCATATTTCAACTTTGTCGCAACCCGCTTTTTCCAGTGCAGATTTTATGGCGTCGGCAGTTTTTATAATATCTTTGCTGAAAGCAGAATCGGCGCTCACAGAAGGTATTTTAAGCAGTTCAATTAATTCAGCAATAAATCGGTCTTTATGCTGATTTACGTATGATTTTATATTTTCCATGTTACTATATTTATAAGTTCAAATTTACGTAATTTTTATTTGATTGGATTTATTGAAAAAAGATAAAGATGTACTTTGCAATTTGCAAGTATTGTGTATATTTGCACCCACAATAATGCGGGCGTGGTGAAATTGGTAGACACGCCAGACTTAGGATCTGGTGCCGCGAGGTTTGAGAGTTCGAGTCTCTCCGCCCGCACAAAAAGCTTTTCGGAAACGAAGAGCTTTTTTTGTGAAATAAATTTTGATTTGTTATAAGGCAGGCGGAGAGACGAGAAGTTTATCCCGAGCCTGCCTGTCCGTTTGGTAGGCGGAGCCGAGGGAAGGATTGCAGCCCGCACAAAAAGCTTTTCGGAAACGAGAGGCTTTTTTTGTGAAATAAATTTTGATTTGGTAAAAGGAAGGCGGAGAGATGAGAAGTTTATCCCGAGCCTGCCTGTCCGTTTGGCAGGCGGAGCCGAGGGAAGGATCGCAGCCCGCACAAAAAGCTTTTCGGAAACGATGGTTGATTTTTAATTTTACTAATTCAAGCTTCAAAACTTTTTCTGAGCTAATCTTGTTCCCAAATATTTTTTTATAAATTCCACTAAATAATAGGGCATTTTGTAAAGATAAATTTAGTAAGTTAGCATACTAATCAATAAAACGGCTATTTAATTTGGCTTTGTTAATGAAGGAAATTGATTTCATCATCTCCGAAAACGTTGTAAATATAGAATCTCCAAAAAAAATTAACAATATTGGAGAACATTTCTATGATGACAATAATGCTGTTTTGCTTACAGCAATCGACCAAAAAAATCATTATAATTCAAAAAAAATTAAAGCCGTAAATCATTCTGGTGTTTTCAACAAAAATTTTGAAGTTTTTGTTTTTTGTGCCACAAACACACATGATAACAAATTCAACAAAATATCAACTATTTATAAGGCTATGCCAAGAGAGATTTCAATTAGAATCAATAACTAAATACTAATAAAATATCATGACTGCACATTTCGGATTTTGGGATTATTTCGTTTTTATAGCGTATGCTGTATTAATTTTAGGCGTGGGTTTATGGGTGTCAAGAGACAAAAAAGGACATCAAAAAACTGCCGAAGATTATTTTTTGGCTAGTAAATCATTGCCTTGGTGGGCTATTGGTGCATCATTAATCGCTGCAAATATTTCTGCGGAACAGTTTATCGGAATGTCGGGTTCTGGTTTTGCTTTGGGATTGGCGATTGCCTCTTATGAATGGATGGCGGCGATTACCTTAATAATTGTGGGAAAATTCTTTTTACCCATTTTCATTGAAAAAGGATTGTATACCATTCCCGAATTTGTTGAAAAACGATTTTCAACCAATTTAAAAACCATTTTAGCGGTATTCTGGATCGCACTTTACGTGTTTGTGAATTTAACGTCGGTATTGTATTTAGGATCTTTGGCTTTAGAAACCATTATGGGAATTCCTATGGTTTATGGGGTAATAGGATTGGCATTGTTTGCGGCGGCTTATTCTTTGTACGGCGGACTTTCAGCAGTGGCGTGGACAGATGTAATTCAGGTAATATTTTTAGTTTTAGGAGGATTGGTTACAACTTACCTAGCTTTAAATATGGTATCTGGTGGACAAGGCGTTTGGGCTGGCTTGAAAACAGTGTATGAAGCAGCTCCTGAAAGATTTGTGATGATTTTTGATGAATCAAGTCCTTACTATGAAAGTTTACCTGGAATAGGCGTTTTGCTTGGCGGTATGTGGGTTGCGAATTTATATTATTGGGGTTTTAACCAATATATCATTCAACGAACTTTGGCGGCTAAATCTTTAAAAGAAGCCCAAAAAGGAATTTTATTGGCTGCCGGATTAAAATTGATAATTCCGTTAATTGTGGTGGTTCCCGGTATTGCAGCTTATGTAATGGTAAATGATCCTGAAATTATGTCGCGTTTGGGCATGGCCGGACTTAAAAATTTACCGACTTTAGAACAGGCAGATAAAGCGTATCCTTGGTTGTTGCAATTTTTGCCTACCGGATTAAAAGGAGTAGCTTTTGCGGCTTTGGCGGCTGCGATTGTATCTTCTTTAGCTTCTATGTTGAATTCAACTTCAACCATTTTTACCATGGATATTTACAAACAGTACATCAACAAAAATGCGAGTGATAAAAGCACCGTGAATATGGGAAGAATCTCCGCAGCTGTTGCATTGGCTATTGCTTGTTTTATGGCGCCTTTATTGGGCGGAATAGACCAAGCTTTTCAATTTATTCAAGAATATACCGGTGTTGTGAGTCCGGGAATTTTAGCCATATTTATTTTGGGATTGTTTTGGAAAAAAACAACCAACAAAGGCGCAATTATCGGTGCTTTGGTATCTATTCCAATCGCAATGTATTTTAAAGTGGCTCCAAAAGGATGGTCCACAAATCCGTTATTTGTTGATATTCCTTTCTTGGATCAAATGGCCTACACAGCGATACTTACCATGATTGTTATTGCGATTGTAAGCTGGACACAAAACAAAGGGAAAGACGATGAAAAAGGTATTCCGCTTACAAAAGGGTTGTTTAAAACAAGTCCGGAATTTAACATTGGCGCCTTTGCCGTGATGATTATTTTGGTGGCATTGTACGCCGCATTCTGGAAATAATTATTTAATTAAATAAATATTTAAGTAAAAGAGTCGGAAATTTTCCGACTCTTTTGTTTGTATTAAATGCAAATAATTTATTTAGTTTATTGTACATTTATGCACATTAAAATAATTTTTATGAAAAACAAAATTGCATTTTTAGTATTTTTATTTGCAGGGACAGTATTTATAAGCGCTCAAGAGGCTTCATGCAAAGTTTTAAAAGTTGGTATTGAAAAAGAATATTCAGGCAAATGCAAGAAAGGTCTGGCAGATGGAAAAGGCATTGCCAAAGGCAGATTTTTGTATGAAGGCGATTTTAAAAAGGGATTGCCGCATGGAAAAGGGACACTGAAGTTTTCCTATGAAGAATATTATATTGGAGAATGGAAAGATGGACTGCAAGACGGAAAAGGCGAGTTGCATTATAAAGTTAAAGGTATCGATTCTGTTAAAGCTGGTGTATGGGAAAAAGGAAATTATATCGGTAAAAAAGCAATATCGCCCTATATAATAAAATATACAAATAGTGTTGACAGATATACATTGTTGAAAATTAATGATAGTGATGGTGGCAAGACAAATAGAGTTGTAATTAAATTTATGCAAAATGGAGGAACCAATGGTAGCGTATCAAATGTCAGGTTGGAAGGTGATAGCGGTAATTTGATGGCTATGAATAATGCCGAAGGATTTGAGAACATTACATTTCCGTTTTTGTGCAAAATATCTTACACAACTCTTAATAAATTCAAGACAAGCACAAATATTGCCACTTTTGAATTTATTATCAATAAACCGGGAGATTGGGAATTAACTTTAAATAACTAAAAAAGTGATATGGGTAGACTTTTTTACCCAAAAGCCCAATGCTTGTAATCAGTTGATTTTTCTATTTTATTTTCAATTTCATCAGGCAATTCAGGAAAAAAATCTATGCCTGTTAAAATTTCAATTTCATCAATGCTGGTGACAAACTGATACAATCCTTTTTCCGATTTTTCATGGGGAACCAAAAAGGCAATCGCTTTTGTTTCAGCGCCATTGTAATCTAAAATTATTTTGTAGAAATACTTTGGAACCGCAACTTTTTCGCTTCCGATGGTTTTTAAATTAGTCGTTAAAATGCCGCCAGTTACAATATACACTTTTTGATATTTTTGCGCCCAGTAACGTACTTTTTCTTCCAACCTGTTCCAAACGCCACTGTTAAATTCATAAGATTGCGGAGAAATATTAGAGGTAAGAAACGTTTCATTGTAAGCTTCCGCAGAAAATTTTCGATCGCCGGCCGGACATAAATGGCCTTTGTTGTAACCAGAATCTTTATAATTTCTATAATGGGCACTTTGGGTTGTTACCTTCGGATCTTGCTCAAAATAAGGTCTTTTAATACTGATGCCTGAAAGTTGGTTTTGCGTTAATTCATAAGCAACCCATTCTGCCTGTTCATATTTTTCGTGATAGGAAAGCGCATAAAATTGATGATGAACAACTTGTCCGGTTGTTGAGGTTGGCAAAAAGTCAAAACCAGTGACCTTAACCGTTTTATTTGAAACAATATTTTCAAAAGCAAAACCATCATAAAAATAAAATCCGACGGCAACAAGTAAGGTTATAACCGTATAAACTACTTTTCTATTTTTCACTTTTCAACAAAATTTCCTGAAAATTTTCAGATTTTGGAAGGCCGTCAAAAATGGTCACAAATTTTTGGGGCGGCGAAGTCAATTTGCGTTTCACCAAGTCTATCCAAGCGCCATACACCTTTATTTCAGCAGAAAGCAGGCCTGTTTCATTAAAAATTTGATGTTTAAATCGCCAGCGTTCAATACCTTTTGAAACGCCTTCCAGTTCCATTTTAACAGTAATGTCTTCGCCAATATGGATTTCTTTAAAAAAGGAAGTTTCTTCTTTGAATAAAATCGGGCCAATATTCAGTTTTGCAAATTCGTTGATGGAAAGTCCGTGTTCCTGAAAAAATCGCACCCTAACTTCTGCTGCATAATCGTTATAAGCTGTGTGGCGCATATGTCTGTTTGGGTCAAAATCCGACCATTTTGTTTTGAAGGTAATTTCGAAATTCATGAATTATTTTTTGTGGGGCAAATTTAGGACTTAAGTTTTGTTTAAATAAATCTAAGGCGAAAAAGGTTGAATTTTTTAAGGATTTTTAATTTTTCACATCCAATGCATCGCGCAAGGCGTTCCCAATCAGCATAAAAGCCATCACCAAACTCATAATGGCCAAACCAGGAATAATCGCCAAATAGGCTTTTCCCAAAATAATGTAGCTGTAATGGTCTTTAATCATTGCGCCCCATGAAGGTATGGGTGGTTGCGCTCCAATTCCCAAAAAACTCAAGCCGCTTTCCATTAAAATGGCACCGGCGAAGTTGGCTGCCGAAATCACAATTACTGGCGCCATAATATTGGGTAAAATATGTTTAAATATAATTCTGAAGTTTGAAAAACCCAATGCTTTTGCGGCTTCTACATATTGCATTTCCTTTGCGCTGATGAGTTGTCCGCGCACAACCCTGGCAACTTCAACCCACATCGTTAATCCAACAGCAATAAAAACTTGCCAAAATCCTTTTCCCAACGCTAAAGTGATGGCAATTACCAATAGCAATGTGGGAATAGACCAAGTAATATTGATGAGCCACATGATAAAAGCGTCGATTTTTCCACCAAAATAGCCGGCTATTGCGCCAATGGAAAGTCCAATGACCAAGGAAATGAAAACAGCTATAAAACCGATTGAAAAGGAAATTCTTGTGCCAATCAGCATCCTGCTCAACAAATCTCTTCCGTATTTATCGGTTCCCAAATAGAATTTTTTTGTTTTGATGAAGGTTGAAATATCTTTTCCCTGAAATTTTAAAACCGGGTAGGTTTTTGTTAAACTGACTGCATTGTTTTCAGTATAGGTATGAATGGTCAATTCAGTTGCAGAAAGGCTGTATTTTGAAATCGGAATTTCAGTTTTCGGATTTCTTTTGCCGAATAATACCGCGGAAAAAAAAGATTGACTGATCGTTTTTTCTGAAGGAATAGTCAACATTAATACCTCAAAACCCGGTTTTTTAGAATGGATTTCCAAATGCATCTGGTTGGCATTGCTGCTGTTGTCGGGTGCTAAAACGTAAGCAAATATGGCTATTAATGCACATGAAATCACAAACCAAAAAGATAACACTCCAGAAGTATTTTTTTTAAACTTCTGGAGTGCCAGTGCTGATAATGAGTTTGCTTTGGTTTTCAATAGTTGTTGCTTTACAAGTGTAAAGTTACACTATTTTAAAATTAATTTTTCACCAATTGAACTTGTGGTTTAATTTTTAATTCGCTGAGCACATTTAAAGCCTCTTCAACATAAATATCCTTTTTCAAATTGGCATGCCAGGCCTCACGTTTTTCAGCCAATTCTTTATCGGTTTCAAGAATAGGCTGTTCATAAAGCGGTGATGTATAGGTTAAATTGGAAGTGTATTCTCCAAGTTCTTTATATTTTAATGATTCATTTTTACGATTTTCCAAATCATTTTTATAGGCTTCATAATTCAAATAAACCAAACTTTCATCCTGTGAACTTTTCAGCCATTTTGCATTTTCGTCTATTAATTTGAAATATTTATTGTTTTCAATACGTTTTTTGCTGTTGTTGATTGCCAAATCATAATTTTCGTAATTGTTCCAAAGCGTATAATTTGCCGCAGGAACTTTATCAAATACCAAGGCATTTTTCATATCGCGCTCACCAATTTCCATATAACTGTATCTGCTTGGCAGCATAATATCAGAGTGTACGCCTTCCATTTGAGTGGAGCCGCCGTTGATTCGGTAAAATTTTTGAATGGTGATTTTTAGGCCACCCAAATCTTCTTTTAAATTATGGTATCTGTTTAAATCCAGCACACTTTGAACAGTTCCTTTTCCAAAAGTTTGTTTTCCGCCAATAATCACTGCTCTATGGTAATCTTGCATCGCCGCCGCAAAAATTTCTGAGGCAGATGCCGAAAGTTCATTCACCAAAACCACCAACGGTCCGTTCCATTGAATTTTTGAATCGGTGTCGTTTTTAATATCGGGTTTTGAGTCACGATATTTAACTTGAACTATCGGACCTTTATTGATGAATAATCCACTAATTTCAATCGCTGTTTGCAACGATCCGCCGCCGTTATTTCTCAAATCCAACATAATCCCTTCAACGTTTTCTTTTTTCATGCGCTCAATTTCTTGGGCCATATCCGTGGTGGAGTTTCTGAAGTTTTTTTCGTCAAAATCAATATAAAACTTCGGCAAATTAATAATGCCAAAAGTTCTGCCGTCTTTTTTTATGATGCTCGATTTTACAAAAGTCTCTTCCAATTCAACAATATCCCTGATAATGGAAACGACTTTAATGGTGCCGTCTATTTTTTTAACGGTCAATCTAACCTCGGTGCCTTTTTTTCCTTTGATAAATTCAATGGCGTGGTCTAATCGCATCCCAACAATATCTAAAGGTTCTTGATTTCCCTGCGCCACTTTTAAAATGATGTCGCCAACTTCCAATTCTCCCGATTTCCAGGCCGGGCCGCCTGAGATCAATTCATCAATTCTTGTGTAATCGTTTTTCTTTTGAAGTCGTGCGCCAATACCTTCCAATTTACCGGCCATGGATTCGTCAAACTGTTTTTTTACGTTTGGGGCAAAATAGCTGGTATGCGGGTCAAAAGTTTCAGTGATGCAATTCACGAAAGTTGAAAACCAATCGGTATAAGTAAGCTCATCAATACGATCATAAAGATCGTTCATACTTGATAACGTAGCTTCACGCACCTCAATTTCAAGTGCATCTATGGGTTTTTTTACGTAGGTGCTGTCAGCTTTAAATTTATCTTCCTCATCACCTATTTTGTCGTGCAAACGCGTAAGAGCGTTGTATTTTAATTGTTTATTCCAAATATTTACCAAATCGTTTTTTGTTTTAGGATAAGGCATTTTTTCTGGATCAACCTCTAAAGTTTCAATCACTTCAAAATTAAATTTATTCACCAAAATTTCTTTGTAATAGATTTTAGATTCTGCGGTGCGTTGCATAAAACGGTTATGAACCAAAAAGAAGAATGACAAATCCTCATTGTTGATTTGGTCATCAATTTTTGTTCTGAAAGTTGAAAATTCGTCAATGTCCGATTGCAGAAAATACCTTTTTGAAGGGTCTAATCTTTCTAAAAATTCATCATAAACTTTTATGGAAAAAGCATCATCAATTTGCTGGGGCTCATAATGGCCCTGCACCAACACATATTTTAAAATCGTCAATAAAACTTTATCTTTCGGGTCGTTGTTTGCATTTGTTTGAAAACTTGTAAATAAGCTGAAAACAAATAGTAAAGGCAATACGAATTTGAATTTTCTAATCATCATCTGTCGAATCAATATTTGTTAATATGTTTTTGCAACTACTAAAATAGTGCCATTTTTTAGTTAGACGCCTAAATTAACCTTTTTTTATAAATTTCCCTTAAGTCTTCTATGGTTTTATCACTATTTTAACTAAAATTTTCCGATTTCCCAATCAATTTGTTTTGTTTATTTTTTCAGGTAATTTTCTGCGGACTGTCTCAATTTTAATCAAATAATAACTGAATTTAACTTTACAAAATGTTAATTTTTAATTTATGGTAAGCAAATAAAATAACCTAAATTTGTTGCTTAATACGCGTATGATGAATAAAAGACCTTTGATTTTAGTCACCAATGATGATGGCATTACGGCACCGGGAATTAGAACTTTAATTGCTGTGATGAATGAAATTGGCGATGTGGTGGTGATTGCGCCCGACAGTCCGCAAAGCGGCATGGGGCATGCAATTACCATTAATGAAACTTTGTATTGTGATTTGATAAAAGTTGATGACGGACCCCAAAAAGAATACCAATCGTCTGGTACACCGGCTGATTGCGTAAAGTTGGCGGTAAGTGAAATTTTAGACAGAAGACCCGATTTGTGTGTTTCTGGCATCAATCACGGATCAAATTCTTCTATCAACGTTATTTATTCAGGAACGATGAGTGCTGCCGTGGAAGCCGGCGTGGAAGGAATTCCTGCCATCGGGTTTTCATTGCTCGATTATTCCTGGAATGCCGATTTTGAACCTTTAAAAGAACATATCAAAAAAATTGCCCTTAATGTGTTGGAAAACGGATTGCCCGATGGGGTTGTGCTCAATGTAAACTTTCCTAAAAGCGAAACATTTAATGGCATTAAAATATGCCGTCAGGCGCGTGCAAATTGGGTGGAAGAATTTGACAAACGAACCAATCCGCAAGGAAAAACGTATTATTGGCTTACGGGGAAATTTGTAAATATGGATAAGGGCGAAGATACCGATGAATGGGCCTTGGAAAACAATTATGTTTCCGTGGTTCCCGTTCAATTCGATTTAACAGCGCACCATTTTTTGCAAAAATTAAATGGTTGGAATTTGTAAATTAAATTAAGAAACAGATGAAAAAAGAAATTCTCATAGGTTTTTTGGTCGCTTTGGTGGCAACCTCATTCGGTTGTTTTCTTTTTGTTGAATTCTTTTCGCCCTTCGATTTTGAAGAAAGTTTGGTACGCATAAAAGAAGGCAATTTAGAAGGAAAGATTTTGGTTTTGGGCGCCATTGCAAATTTTTTTGTATTTTTTGTATTTTTGAAAAAGAAACAAATTTACAGGGCAAGAGGCGTTGTCATGGAAACTTTTTTGATTGCATTTATCGTTTTATTGCTCACATTGTTTAAAAAGTAATTTTATAATGAAGTATTACATTATCGCTGGCGAGGCTTCGGGAGATTTGCATGGTTCCAATTTGATGAAAGCATTGATGGAGAAAGATCCATCAGCCGAAATCAGATTTTGGGGAGGCGATTTAATGCAACAGGTTAGCGGTACTTTGGTGAAACATTATCGCGATTTGGCGTTTATGGGTTTTGCCGAAGTTTTTATGAATTTAAGGGAAATTTTTAAAAACATCAGTGTATGCAAAAGTGATCTGGTAAATTTTAAACCCGATGTTTTAATTCTGATAGATTATCCCGGATTTAATATGCGAATTGCCGAATTTGCCAAAAAAGCGGGCATCAAAGTGCACTATTATATTTCGCCCCAAATTTGGGCGTGGAAAGAAAATCGCATTAAAATCATCAAACGCGATGTGGATGAAATGTACGTGATTTTGCCTTTTGAAAAAGATTTTTACGAGAAAAAACACCATTTTCCGGTCCATTTTGTGGGCCATCCGTTAATTGACGCGATTGCCGACAGAACCCAAATGGATGAAAATACCTTTAGGGAAATACACCAGCTCAACAGCAAACCCATTGTTGCCTTATTGCCAGGAAGCAGAAAGCAGGAAATTAAAAAAATGCTTTCCATAATGTTAAACATCGTCGAAAAATTTCCCGATTTCCAGTTTGTGATAGCCGGCGCGCCAAGTCAGGATTATGATTTTTACCAGCAGTTTATCACCAAAGACAACGTGAAATTTGTGCCCAACAAAACCTACGATTTGTTGTCTGTTTCGTATGCGGCCATTGTCACTTCCGGAACGGCAACTTTGGAAACCGCTTTGTTTAAAATCCCGCAAATTGTTTGCTATAAAACCAGCAATATATCCTACCAAATTGGCAAGCGTTTGGTGAAATTGAAATTTATTTCGCTCGTAAATTTAATTATGGACAAGGAAGTGGTGAAAGAGTTGATTCAGGACGAATTCAATGAAAAAAATTTAGAAATTGAGCTTCATAAAATTATTGACGGCTACCAACGCGCCTTGATGTTTATGGATTATTACGATTTAGAGAAAAAACTTGGCGGCAAAGGCGCTTCCAAAAAAGTGGCGGAGCTGATTATTGATAATTTTTAATGAAAAATTTTTAATTGTCAATTAGTTAAAAAAATTTTTATTTAAAATAATTTCAGTAGCTTTATCCTGCTATGATAAAATTCCTGAAATTTATTCCCGCACAACTTACTTTCTTTATGATTGTCGGGATTCTTATTGGAAATTATTTCAGCCTGGATCCAATTGAATTGATGGTGGTTTTTGGAGCTTTAATTTTAATGTTTGCAGCAGCTTATTTTTACGCCAACAAACAATTTCAAACACCGTTTATATTTCCTGCATTGGTTTTTTTGCTTTCCTTTTTCATTGGTTTTGGCGCCATTACATTTAAAAATCAGTTAAATGATAAAAAACACTATTCCAAACAACTTCAATTTTCAACAAACGGGCCAGTTTCTGCTTTAATTACCATTGAAAGCGTATTAAAATCTACCAACTATTATCATAAATATGAAGCGGTGGTTTTTCAGCTGAACGGCAAAAAAACCATCGGCAAAATATTGGTCAACATCAAAAAAGACAGTTTAAGAAGCCAACTGCGGGTTGATGATCAATTGGCGGTTAAAATGGTTTTCAGTGAAATCGCTGAACCTTTAAATCCATATGGTTTTAATTATAAAAAATACTTGCGGCTGCAACAAATTCACCATCAGATTTCTGGAGACAATTCCCAATTTTTAAGGTTGCCGAACACCAATCAAACTGTAAAAGGAATTGCGGCCAACATTAGAGAAAAAATCAATGTTGCTTTAATTCGGTACGGATTTAAGAACGACGAGCTGGCGGTGGTGAATGCGTTGCTTTTAGGGCAGCGGCAAAACCTCACAAGCGAATTGCAGCAAAGTTATATAGGCGCCGGAGCTATTCACATTTTAGCGATTTCGGGATTGCACATCGGAATTATTCTGCTGATTTTAATGGTATTTTTTAAGCCGTTGCACTATTTTAAACATGGGAAATTGATGGCTACGGCGATCATTATTGTTGTTTTGTGGATGTACGCCATTATTGCCGGTTTGTCAGCTTCAGTGGTTAGGGCGGTGGCGATGTTCACCGCAATAGCATTTGGAATGTACGTAAACCGTCCTTCAGATACCTACAAAACATTGGTGATTTCTATGTTTTTTCTGTTGCTCCTTAATCCGTATTATTTGTTTGAAGTCGGATTTCAGCTGAGCTATCTGGCCGTTTTTTCCATTGTGTGGATTCAGCCAAAAATTTACAATTTATGGAAACCAAAATTTTGGATTTTAGATAAATTATGGCAATTGTTAACGGTATCATCGGCAGCGCAAATAGGCGTTTTGCCCTTAAGTTTGTATTATTTTCATCAATTTCCCGGATTGTTTTTTGTGTCTAATTTGGTAATTATCCCTGTTTTGGGAATTATTTTAACTGCAGGAATTGTGATTATCATCTTGTCAGTTCTTCAAATTGCACCACAATTTCTGGTTGATGCTTTTATTTTCGTGATTCAGCAAATGAATCATTTTATAGCGTGGATTGCACATCAGGAATATTTTATCATACAGCAAATTTCCATGTCTTTTTTGCTGATGGTTGCATTTTATGCGCTTTTATTTTTTGGGTTAAAATGGACAGAGAAAAAAGTTTTTTACCGATTTGCACTCGTTTTAATTGCTATTGTATCGTTGCAAACTGTCTTTATTTTTGAAAAATACAAGCGTGAATCTGCGGATGAATTTATTGTTTTTAATCAAAGTAAAGCTAGCACAATCGGGCAAAGGACCGGAAATATGATTCAATTCAGTTCTTCAGCCGATTCCTTAAAAACATCCTCTAATTTTAAAATTGCCTATTTGGTTGGCGCGGAATTGGACGAAATGCTGCCTTCAGAAAAAATAAAAAATCTGTATACATTTAACAACGAAATTATTTTAGTGGTGGACAGTATGGGACTTTACAAGTTTACATCAGTAAAGCCAACCATGATAATTTTAAGGCAATCGCCTAAAATAAATCTGGAAAGGCTTTTAAAAGAACTCAATCCAAAAATAATTATTGCAGATGGAACAAACTATAAAAGTTATATGAAAGATTGGGAAGAAGCGTGCCTAAAAAATAAAACTCCTTTTCACAACACGTTGCTAAAAGGAGCTTTTGTTCTCAATAAATAATTTAATTATTCTTTAAACTCATATTTAAAATTGGCAGAATATGCATTGAATTCTTCCTGTGTTTTTAAATTTTTATAATCATCATTTTTAAACATTTTTAAATAAAGTTCCAATTGCGTTGGCGTTCTGTAACCCGTTAAAGGCGTAATAAAATTAGCTTCTTCATCCAAAAATAACAATGTTGGATAAGCCCTAACACCAAAATATGCCGATAATTCATGCGAACTGTTTCTGCCGTTTGAATTTGGATTAAAACCGGGATTGGTGTATTTTTTACCTTTAAAAGTAACAGTTTCATTACCTTCAGCATTGAATTTAACCGAATAATAATTTTTATTCATATAGGCAATCAAATCCGGATTGGAAAAGGTGTTTTTATCTAACAATTTACATGGTCCGCACCAAACGGTATAGGCATCAACAAATATTTTTTTGGGCATAACTTTCTGTGCTTCAACAGCTTCTTCAAGACTCATCCACTTAATTCCTTGTGCAGAAATTGAAAGACTGAATAAAGTAATTGTTAAAATAAGTATATTTTTAATGTTCATATAATTATATTTTTTAATGTTTGACGCAATAATGTTGCCAAATTTACAAAGTTTTTTAAATTTATTTTACGCCGTGCATTAATTTTTTCAAAACCGGATTTAACGATAACGCAATAAAACCAATAATGATTGGTACAAAGGTGAATATCAAAAAGAAAGTTGAGATGTCATATTTCTCAGTAATATCATCAATCATCGCACCCATTTGTCCCGATGTTTTGTTACCGATGGCCAATGCCAAATACCAAACACCAAACATAAAAGCAATCATTCTCGCCGGCACCAATTTACTGACGTATGAAAGTCCGACCGGTGACACGCAAAGTTCTCCCAAGGTATGAAACAAATAGGCGAGTATAAGCCATACAATACTAACCGAAGCTGTTTTGGCACCTTGCGGAATTCCTGCGGCACCATAAGCCAAAAATGCAAAACCGATTCCCAGGAAAAATAAACCGATGGCGTATTTATTGGCGGGTTTCGGATTGTATTTGCTTTCCCACCATTTAGAAAATAATGGTGCAAAAGCGATGATAAACAAAGAGTTTAGAATTAAAAACCACGTAGCCGGAATTTGAATTTCATTGTCTTTTTTTGCCACAACGGTTGCTGCAATATTTGTATTGATTAAATCGGCCTGTTGGGAGGTTAAATATTTGTAATTTGTTCCCTTTTTATCGATATCGATGATGGCTATTTTATCATTTTCAACAAAATCATCTGCAGCTCTAATTACGGTTGTATTGTCGACTAAAACAGCATTTTCCGGAACAATAGTTTCTGCAGTTATAGGAAAATCTTTTATTGTTGTTTCGCCTTTGTCATTGGTTTCTGAAATTCGATAGGTTTGATAGCTTATTTCATAAGAATAGGTGCTGAAGTTTGTGTTCACTTTCCAAATAATCAATCCCCAAATAATGATAAAACTAAATCCCAACACCAAATTTGCCATTAAATACTTTTTAAAGGTTTGTTTAAAAAGTAAAAACAACACCCAGGTAATGATTGCAACAGGCACCACAGTGATGATTACATCAACAACATTGAAAATCATGGCTGAATTTCCCGACAAGATTCTGCTGGTATAATCTTTTGCAAAAATACTCATAGACCCGCCGGCCTGTTCAAAAGAAGCCCAGAAGAAAATAATGAAAAACGCAAAAATTACCACGGCAAACATTTTGTCTCTTGTAACGGGGCTGTACCTTATAATTCGGGAACCTAAAAGGTAAACAAATAGCAGGAGTGATATAATAATGGTGGCACTTGAATAATCTGTTCCGCCAAATTCCAAAAAGTTAACAGCCCCAATTTTAGACAGAGGATCATTGATCACCCAGGTTAAACCTGCAACGGCGATAATAACAATCAGGATTCTGTCAATCAAAGTAAACGGATTTAATTGGTCTTCAACTTCCGTTTTTTCATCTATTTTTATGGTTTTGTCTTCTTTGTTTGGTTTTTTTCCAACATCGCCAAAAATACCTTGGGACAAAGTAAATTGAAGCAAGCCCAATAGCATAAAAATACCTGCCAAACCAAAACCCCAACTCCAGCCCAGCATTTCGCCCATATAACCGCAAAGCATAATTCCCAAGAAGGCACCTGCATTTACACCCATATAAAAAATGGTGTAAGCGCCATCTTTTTTCTCCGGAAAATCTTTGTACAGCACGGAAATGAACGAAGTCATATTTGGTTTAAAAAATCCGGTCCCAATAATTAATAAAGCCAAACCTGTATATAAAAAAAACGGATTGGATTCAATGGCCATACTTGCGTGGCCCAATGTCATAATAACCGCGCCAATAATTATTGCACGTCTGTTTCCTAAGTATTTGTCGGCTAAAATTCCGCCGATTATGGGTGTTAAATAGAGCATTGCTAAATATGTTCCGTATAAAGCCAGCGCATTTTCACGTGGCCAATCCCAGCCTCCAATTCCTAACGCGCTCACTAAAAATAGCACCAATAAGGCACGCATTCCATAAAATGAAAAACGTTCCCACATTTCTGTAAAAAATAACACAAAAAGTCCGGCCGGATGACCTAAAACCTGTGTTTTAAAAAAATCGTTTCTTGATTTGTCCATAAGTGTTTATATATGTGTTTTATAAGTTTTAAACACAAAAAAGCCCAGACAATTAATTATCTGAGCTTTTTTTATTAAAATAATTGATTTGTGATCATATTTTAGTGAATTCCTTTCATCGCTTTATTTAAGAATGGAGACAATACCAATAGGCAAACTCCCGAACCTAACATTAACATGGTAATAAAAGGGTATAAGGCAAAATCATATTTATGCAGAATACTTTCCAACATCCCTGCCAAATAGTTACCTGCGGCAAAACTCGCCATCCACAATCCCATAACCACCGAAACCAATTTCTTTGGTGCCAATTTAGTGATCATCGAAAGTCCGATAGGCGACAACATCAATTCTCCAAAAGTTAAAACAAGATAAACAACCACCAACCACCATGGAGAAACTAAATTTCCTCCAGCGGCAGCATTGCTTGCCTGAGTCATTATAAAAAATGCCAAAGCACCTAAAAACAGCCCAATGGCAAATTTCAGCGGTGTTCTTGGATTAAATTTCATCGCATCTAGTTTCAGCCACATTATTGAGAATATTGGAGCGAAAATTAAAATGGCTAGCGGATTGATATTTTGATACCAAGACGCCGGAACTTCCCAGCCAAATAAAAGTCGGTCTGTATTTTCTTTCGCAAACAAGTTCATGGTACCGCCGGCTTGTTCAAACCCTGCCCAAAAAGCAATATTGAAAAAAGCGAGCACTAAAATAACGATCATTCGTGTCCATTCAGCTGAGCCGTTTGTCCCTTTTTTAATGGTGTATCCCAGTCCAATCACCAAAGCCGCAAAACCTAAGTACGTAATAATGCTTGTTACGTCATCAGGCAACATTCTCCAGACGAAAATAATGGCCAATGTGGCTAAAACCAAAGCAATGGAATAGGTAATAATATCGCGCCAGTCTTTTCCGTCCAAAACAAATTTACTATCTGGTGAATTAGGCGGAAGTCCTTTTTGTTCAAGGGTACTTTCATTGAATTTTAACCAAAGCACGCCAATAATCATACCTATAGAAGCTGCTAAATAACCATAACCCCAAGAAACATTTTCTCCTAAAGCACCTGCAATAAATGGTCCTAAAATAGCACCAAGGTTTATTCCCATATAGAAAATATTGAAAGCCGAGTCTTTTCTTGGATCGTTGTCTTCATAAAATTCACCAACAATGGTTGAAATGTTCGGTTTGAAAAATCCGTTACCTATAATCAATACGCCCAAACCAAAGTTAAACATGAAGAGACGCGTTTCAGCATCTACAGAACCCACCATAAATGCACTGGCAGCCAGTAAAGACTGGCCAACAGCCATTACCAAGCCTCCAATATAAACTGTTTTTCGTTTTCCTAAAAAACTATCGGCTACCCAACCGCCTAAAATTGGCGTCAAGTAAACCAAACCTGTAAAGATGGCGTAAATTGCCAAAGATTCTTCTCTGTTTAATCCAAATCCTCCGTTTGCAAGTTCTGCGGTAAGATAAAGCGTTAATAATGCTCGCATTCCGTAGTAACTGAAACGTTCCCACATTTCCGTGGCAAATAGCGTATAGAGCGCCTTTGGATGTCCTTCTTTTATTGTTTTTTCAGCCATAATGATTGTTTATTTAGGTTAAAATATTAAAAATAGTTTTGGTTAATTAAAATTCAGTTTTTGTTGTTTTTCTGATTAAATTTTCTTTGATAAATCTAGTCATTTTTTCGTATAAATGTAACCTTGTATTTTTTCCGGTATAAATTCCGTGATTTCTGTCGGGATATACGGCTAAATCAAAGGGTTTGTTTGCTTCAATTAAGGCATTTGTCAATCGCATCGTATTTTGAACATGCACATTATCATCGCCGCTACCATGAACCAACAGGAAATTCCCTTTTAAAAAGTTGGCAAAATTCAATGGTGAATTTTCATCGTATCCACTAGGGTTTTCCTGTGGCGTTTGCATATAACGTTCCGTGTAAATGGAATCGTAAAAACGCCAGCTTGTTACTGGCGCAACAGCAATAGCCATTTTAAACACATCATTTCCTTTGAACAAACAGTTGGCCGACATAAATCCGCCATAACTCCAGCCCCAAATTCCCATTTCATTTGAATCGATATAAGGTCGTTTTCCCAATTCTACGGCCGATTCAATTTGGTCTTCAACTTCATATTTCCCCAATTCTTTGTAGGTGACTTTTTTGAAATCGGCGCCTTTATAGCCGGTTCCTCTTCCGTCAACACAAACAACAATATAACCTTGCGCCGCCAGATGCTGAAACCAGTAATCATTTGCGGCATTCCAGGTATTGCTTACTGATTGTGATCCCGGGCCAGAATACTGCGTCATAAACATTGGGTATTTTTTGTTTGCGTCGAAATTGTTTGGTTTCAGCATCCAGGCATTGAATGCGCCATTTTTGGTATTTAAAACAAAAAATTCTTTTTTGGCAATGTTATAATTGTCCAATTTTTCAGAAAGTTTTTTGTTGTTCAAAATTTCTTTCAATAAATTTCCATCACCAGTATAAAGTAAATAAACTGTAGGCGTATTTGCATCAGAAAAAGTATTGATAAAGTAATTTAAATTTTTGCTGAAGGCAGCATCGTTTGTGCCCGAAGCATTTGTCAATCTTTTTTTGGCGGTTCCGTTTAATTTTATGGAATAAACCGTTCTGTTGATGGAGCCATCTTCAACCGATTGATAATAAACAGTGTTATTTTTTTCGTTGATGCCGAAGAAATTTGTCACTTCCCAGTTTCCTTTTGTCACTTGGTTGATGAGTTTCCCGTCTTTCGAATAATGATAAATATGGTTAAATCCGCTTTTTTCGCTGGTCCAGATAAAACTGTTGTCTTTTAAAAAAGTTAAATTGTCGTGAATATCCACAAAAGCTTTATCAGTTTCATTCAAAATCACTTTTGATGTAAAATTTACGGCATTTACCGCAAACAATTTTAAATCATTTTGATGCCTGTTTAAAGTGATAACCGACAATATTTCTGGGTTGTTTGTCCATTTTATCCTTGGAATGTATTCATAATTTCCAATGTCAATTTTTGCAGTTTTTACTGCAGAAACATTGTAAAGATGCAAGGTTACCTCGGAGTTTTTTTCACCGGCTTTCGGATATTTGAAGACTTGTTGTGTTGGATATAATTCGTTGCCCACAATATCCATAGAGAAAGTTGGAACATCGGTTTCGTCAAATCTTAAAAACGCCAGGTTTTTGCTGTCTTTACTCCATTCAAAAGCCCTGACGAACGAAAATTCTTCTTCATAAACCCAGTCGCAAATACCATTGATAATGTGATTCTTTTTTCCGTCGAAAGTAACTTGAATCGTTTCGCCTGTCTCTAAATTTTTAATAAAAATATTGTTGTTTTTAACATAAGCCACCTTTTTGCTGTCGGGAGAAAAAGTAGGCTCCTGAATTTTTTCTTTGTCGATTAACTGCAGGGATTTTGAAGCTAAATCGTACACGTAAAAAATACCCAAACTCGAATGTCTGTAAATTTGCTCTTCATCTACACCTAACATTAATTTGGTTTCATCATTGTTAAAAGCATAGCTTTCAAAATAGTTGATTTCTTTCAAATCTTTGCTGTTTACAACAGTTTCCACCTTTTCTAAAGTGGCATAACTGTATTTATCAACAGTGGTGCTTTTGGTGTTTCTGTCAAAATTCAGCAAGGAATAAAAGTCGCCATTCATAGAGTTTAGTGAATTCATGCGCTCTGTTGAAAACGAGCCATTCCATATTTCTTCTAAGGCAATGTCTTTTTTTTGTGCTGTTGCCAAAGAGGTAATGGCAACAAAAATGATAAGGAGTTTTTTCATTTAATTATGAGTTCTTAAAATAATTTTCAAGTTTAAGAAAAATTTAGCAATTCACGTATGAAAAATATCATTAATATTAACAATTTCTGAATTTGCAGGTATTTCTATTTATTAAATTATCTTTGTTGCGTTCATAAATTTTATTCAAAAATGTCAAAAAACGTTAACGGATTTTCAAAGTTGAGCAAACTTGAAAAAATAGATTGGCTGATAGCGCATTTCTTTAAAAATGATAAGAAGGCGAAACAGGTTTTATTGCAATATTGGAATTCGAATGAAATATTGCAAAACTTGCACGACGATTTTATTGAAAATACATTAACCAATTTTTATTTGCCGTTTGGGGTTGCGCCAAATTTTGTGATTAACGGAAAATCATATACCATCCCTTTGGTTATCGAAGAAAGTTCGGTGGTAGCGGCAGCTTCCTTGGTGGCAAAATTTTGGAGCACGCGGGGCGGATTTAAAGCCACCGTGATTTCCACCACAAAAATAGGGCAGGTACATTTTATGTATGAAGGCGATAAAATAGAACTTATAAACTATTTCAACTCAAAAAAAGCGCAATTTTTTAAAGCTACATATGCGATAACCAAAAATATGCGCAAACGTGGCGGCGGGATTTTAGATATTGAATTGCGCGATAAAACTGCCGATCTTCAAAATTATTATCAGCTGCATATCACTTTTGAAACTGCCGATAGTATGGGCGCCAATTTTATAAATTCTTGCCTGGAAGTGATCGCAAAGGAATTTGAAAAAGAAGACATCCAAATTGTGATGAGTATTTTGTCCAATTACGTTCCTGAATGCTTGGTTCATGCCGAAGTGAGTTGTGATGTGGAAGATTTATATGCCGAAGATTCAGCAGCTTTGGCGCAAAAGTTTGTGCGAGCCATACAAATTGCAAACGCAGAACCTCACCGGGCGGTTACCCATAATAAAGGAATCATGAATGGCATTGATGCGGTTGTGATAGCAACAGGAAACGATTTTAGGGCGATTGAAGCAGGAGTTCACGCTTTTGCAGCACGAAGCGGAACCTATAAAAGCCTGACAAATGCCAGCATTGAAAACGGAATTTTTAAATTTTGGATTGACATTCCTTTGGCTGTCGGAACTGTGGGCGGATTAACTTCTTTGCATCCTTTATCGAAATTTTCTTTGCAATTGTTGGGAAATCCTTCCGCAACAGCATTGATGGAAATTATTGCCGTGGCCGGTTTGGCGCAAAATTTTGCCGCTTTACGGGCATTGACAACTGCGGGAATCCAAAAAGGGCATATGAAAATGCACTTGACAAATATTATCAAGCAATTGGGTGCAAGCAACAAGGAAAAAGCATTTTTAATTGATTATTTTGAGCACAAAACCATCACGCACAATGCTGTGGTTGAGGCGTATAACAAACTGGTTCAGGACAAATAATGGAATATTACAGCAATGGGAAGTTATTATTAACCGGTGAATATTTTGTGCTGGACGGCGCAAAATCTTTGGCGGTTCCAACAACTTGCGGACAAGATTTAACTGTTGAACTCATTCAAGAACCACAATTAATTTGGCAAAGTTTTACCAATGAAGGAGAATGTTGGCTTGAAGCCATTTTCGATTTGCCTAAATTGCGATTGGCGAATGCCACATTTGAAGCAGCTGAAGATGGAGGAAAAGACACGATTGCTGAAAATTTAAATAAAATTTTAAAAGAAACCCAGAATTTAAATCCGGCATTTTTAAATTCGGAAAAGGGTTTTTTGGTCAAAACAAAACTTGATTTTCCAAGAAATTGGGGATTGGGAACCTCCTCAACTTTAATTAACAATATCGCAAATTGGGCAAAAGTGAATCCGTATGAATTATTGGAAAAAACTTTTGGCGGAAGCGGTTACGATATTGCCTGTGCACAGCACAATTCGCCCATTTTATTCATAAAACACAATTCAGAAATAATTGTTGAAGAAGTGAATTTCAATCCGACTTTTTTAGACCAATTGTATTTTGTGCATTTGAACAAAAAACAAAACAGCCGTGAAGGCATTGAACGTTATAAAAAACTGAAAGGAAATCTGATATCAGAACTCAAACAAATATCCGAATTGTCTGAAGCTTTTTTAACCTGTAATAAATTGTTCGATTTTGAAAAATTGATGATGGAACACGAGCAAATCGTTTCAAAAACAATTCAATTAGAGACGATACAACAAGAATTATTTTCTGATTATTTCGGACAAACAAAAAGTTTGGGCGCTTGGGGTGGCGATTTTATTTTAGCCACAGGAAATGAGGAAACCCCAAATTATTTTAATAAAAAAGGATTTTTAACCGTAATTCCTTATAAAGAAATGGTTTTATAAACAAATGAAAAAACAATTTATCATTATTGGGGGAGGCGCGGCAGGATATTTCGCAGCCATAAATGCCGCTGAAATGCATCCCGATTTGGAAGTGATTATTTTGGAAGGAAGCAACAAGGTGTTGCAAAAAGTAAAAGTTTCTGGTGGCGGACGTTGCAATGTGAGTCATGCTTGTTTCACCCCAAATGAATTGGTCGAATTTTATCCGCGCGGGAAAAAGGAATTGTTGGGACCGTTTCATCAATTTATGACCGGCGACACGATGGAATGGTTTGAAAACAGAGGAATTCCCTTAAAAATAGAAGACGACAATCGCATCTTTCCTGAATCAAATTCATCGCAAACGATTATCGATTGTTTTTTGGAAAGCGCAAAAAATGCAGGCGTTCAACTTAAAACAAGCACAAGAGTTGATGCCATTGAAAAAAATGAGGAAAAATTTATCGTTAAAACGGAATCTGAAAATTATGTGGCCGATTTTTTATTGGTTGCAGCCGGAAGCAATGCAAAAGTTTGGGCGATGATGGAAGGTTTGGGACACACAGTCATAAAACCTGTTCCGTCATTGTTTACCTTTAATATTGTAGATGAAAGGTTAAAAGATATTCCGGGAATTTCCGTTCCAAACGCTTCCGTAAATGTTGTAAACTCAAAATTAGCAGAGCAAGGACCGCTGTTAATCACGCATTGGGGATTAAGCGGACCTGGAATTTTAAAGCTATCAGCCTGGGGTGCGTTGGAATTGCATCAAAAAGATTATCAGTTTGAAATTGAAGTCAATTGGTTGTCGAAATCCTTTGAAAAAGTTTTGGACGAATTAAAATCAGCCAAAAATGAGCAGTCGAAAAAACAAGTGATTTTGCGTTCTGTTTTTGAAGAAATCTCCAAACGATTGTGGGAAAAATTGGTTGTTGCCGCCAAAATTCCTTACGATTTTCAATGGGCGCAATTAAACAACAAACAATTGGAACAGTTGGCGCTTCAACTTACAAAAAGCCGATTTAATGTTTCCGGAAAAAGTACTTTTAAAGATGAATTTGTGACTGCAGGCGGTATCGATTTAAAAGAAATCAATTTTAAACGTTTTGAAAGCAAATTGCATAAAAATCTGTTTTTTGCCGGAGAAGTCTTAAATATTGATGCTGTTACAGGCGGATTTAATTTTCAAAATGCGTGGACTGGCGGGTGGATTGTAGCACAATCGGTAGGCCCCCTAACCCCCGAAGGGGGAATTTTTACCTAAAAAATCATAAATAATTTTAAATAAACCATCAACAATTTTTTATTACCTAACATTTTTCTCAGTTTTTTGTAGGAAACTGTAACTGTTCACTGAATACTATTCTGCCAATTGTCCCCGATGAGGTTTCAAAGCATCTCTATAGGTTTTCATATCCGCTTCATCAACCACAATATAAGCAATGGTGTGCATTTCCGAAATTACAGAAAAATTGATTTCATAAAAATGCAGTTTTTCAATGTTCGCAAATTCCTTTAAATGAATGCAATGATGCTCGGCAGTTTTTTCAGAAGATTCTCCTCTAAAATCCCAAATCAGTTTTAATTTTCTGTCCAGCATAATCGTTTAAACGTTGCTTACATAAACCAATAATTCTCCGCCTTTGAAAGAAATTTGAACATCTTTGCTGTGCGCTATATTTCTTGTGCCAATGCGTTTTCCGAAGGTTAACGTTTCATTGATGATTGGGTACGCCAGTCCTTCCGTAAAAATTTCGTAGGCAATCGGAAAAGGAATCAGGGAAATATTTCTCCCTTTTACATTGTTTAAAGTAATTTGTTCTTCAATAAAAAAGTAAGTTCCGAAATCATCGAAAAAGGAAATTTTTAAGCTATTTTTCCATTGCAGCGCCGTACTTATATTTCCTAAAAAATGATCGTGTTCCTTACCGCTTCCGCCATAAACATCAATGTGAATGTAACCCCTGTTTTTTAAAATAGACAACGCTTTGTCGAAATCTGTAAAATTTTGATCGGGCGTTTTAATGACTTCAATATTGCCGGGAATTAAATGAATTGAGTCAAAATCGCCCGTAACCAAATCTGGTTGGATATTATTCATTTTAAAATGATTGTAAGCACCGTCGATGGCGCAAACAAGATCGTAACCCGATAAATCCGGAAATGTTTTAGGTTCCGCCCCGTTGAGCAGCATAAAGACCTTTTTGTTTTTCATCTGTTTAAATTTTATTTTAGCGGTAACAGATGCTGTTCGCCATCAATCATTCCTTTATGATGCATAATTCGTTGTGCTCGTTTAATCGCTGCAAAAATAACTAAAAAGGTAGATTAATATGTTTGGCTAAATCAATTATCTTTGACAAAATTTTTGTTTTGACTGAAACCGATTTTATTTTAAAAGATTTTTCATTAGAAAATATTAACAACGGAAGCTTTATCTGGAAAACGCCAAGCAATATTGCCCTGGTAAAATATTGGGGCAAGCAAGAGCCTCAAATTCCCGAAAACGCTTCCATCAGTTTTACGTTGGATACCTGTTTTACGTTGACAACGTTGGAGTATTCATTAAAACAAACACGTCATGCTGAACTTGTTTCAGCATCTCATGAGAATAACTTAAACTTTGAAATTTATTTTGAAGGCGAAAAAAAAGAAGATTTTAAACCAAAAATCGCCACTTTTTTCAAAAGAATTGAACAATATGTTCCGTTTTTGAATGCATTTGAATTTGTGATAAAATCTCAAAATTCTTTTCCGCACAGCAGCGGCATTGCGTCTTCAGCAAGTGGAATGGGCGCTTTGGCCTTGTGTGTAATGAGTTTGGAGAAAGCAATAAATCCGGCAATGACCAATGAATATTTCAACAAAAAAGCCTCATTTTTGGCGCGGTTGGGTTCGGGAAGCGCTTGCAGAAGCATTGAAGGTCCGCTGATTGTTTGGGGAAATCACCCTGAAATAGAAGGGAGCTCCGATTTATTTGGTGTAAAATTTCCTTATAAAATTCACGATAATTTTAAAAATTACCAAGACACCATTTTATTGGTTGATGAAGGTGAAAAACAAGTTTCAAGTACGGTCGGTCACCAATTAATGAACAACCATCCGTTTGCAAAACAGCGCTTTCAACAAGCGAATGAAAATATTTTAAAGATTTCAAAAGTGATTCAAAGCGGCGATTTGGCGGCTTTTATTGCCATTGTGGAAAGTGAAGCCTTGAGTTTGCACGCGATGATGATGACCAGCAATCCGTATTTTATCCTGATGAAACCAAACACTTTAAAAATAATCAATGAAATTTGGGAATTTAGAGCTCAAACAAATGCTAATATTTGTTTCACTTTAGATGCTGGCGCAAATGTGCATGTGTTGTTCCCGGAAAACGAAAAAGAAACTGTTAACAATTTCATAAAAAGCAACTTAATTCAATTTTGTCAAGAAAATCATTATATTTGCGACATCATTGGAGAAGGATCAACTTCAATTGTCAATTTGTAATATAATGAAAGGACCACTTTTTTATGCAAAAATTTTACTTTTCGGAGAGTACGGAATCATTAAGGATTCCAAAGGTTTGGCCATACCTTATAACGTATATCAAGGCGCTTTAAAAAAATCTAAAGTTTTAACGGAAGCGGCAAAACAATCGAACAAAAACTTAGAAAAGTTTTATGTGTATTTGTCAAATTTGGATATCCAGTACTTGGTAAGTTTCAGATTGGATGAATTTAAAAAGGATATTGAAAGCGGCATGTATTTCGACTCAAGTATTCCGCAGGGATACGGAGTAGGAAGTTCAGGCGCGTTGGTGGCTTCAGTTTACGACAAATATGCCAACGATAAAATTACGGTTTTAGATAATTTAACGAGAGATAAATTAATGAAACTGAAAAGCATTTTTTCCTTGATGGAATCTTTTTTTCACGGTAAAAGCTCGGGTTTAGATCCTTTAAATTCTTATTTAAGCATTCCAATTTTAATCAATTCAAAAGACAATTTAGAAGCCACAGGCATTCCGTCCCAAAAAGAAGGAAAAGGAGCAGTGTTTTTATTGGATTCGGAAATGATTGGCGAAACGGCACCGATGATTACCATTTTTATGAATAAAATGAAAAATGAGGGCTTCAGAAAAATGTTAAATGAAGATTTTGCAAAACATACCGATGCCTGTATTGAAGATTTTTTAAGCGGAAATGCGAAATCTTTATTTGGAAATGTGAAATTGCTTTCAAAAGTTGTTTTGGATAATTTTAAACCGATGATTCCAAAAGCTTTCCATAAAATTTGGAAAAACGGCATTGAATCAAACGCGTATTATTTAAAATTATGCGGCTCAGGCGGCGGCGGTTATATCTTGGGATTTACAGAAGATTACGAGCAGGCTAAAGTGCTTCTAAAAGATTATAAACTGGAATTGGTTTATAGATTTTAACAAAATAATCACAAAAAAAGTAAAGTTTAATAACATAGTTTAATTGTTGAATTTTATTTCACTTCACTATGGATTTACTTGAAATAGCCAAAAAAAACAGCAAAAAAAACGCACCTATTTACATTAAATTGCTGAGCTTATTTTCAGTTGTAAGAGGTTATAACATTGCACTTATTGTGATTGCGCAATACTTGGCTTCCATATTTATTTTTTCTCCCGAAAAAGAGTTAAGGCATGTATTGCTCGACATTAATCTATATTTTATTGTGCTTTCAACAATTTGTGTGATTGCTTCGGGTTATATCATCAACAATTTTTACGATTTTGAAGCAGATAAAATTAACAGGCCAATAAAAGCCACCATAGATTCCATTGTTGCTCAAAAAACAAAATTGCAGCTTTACTTCGTCTTAAATTTTTTAGGAGTTCTTATCGCCTTTTTGGTTTCGTGGAGAGCGGCATTATTTTTTTCGGTGTATATTTTTTTAATCTGGTTTTATTCCCATAAACTTAAAAAATATCCATTAACCGGACTTTTTTCAGCGGCAATTTTAGCCATTTTGCCGTTTTTTGCAGTTTTTGTTTACTATAAAAACTTTTCAGAAATTATTTTTACCCACGCGGCTTTTCTGTTTTTTATCTTATTGATTAGAGAATTGATCAAAGATTTGGAAGGAATAAAAGGCAATTTTATTCATAATTACCAAACGATAGCTGTAAAATATGGAGAGCATTTCACCAAAATTTTGATCACAATTTTGGTGTTTTTAACGTTAAATCCAATCTATTTTTTGCTGAAATACCCTGAAATAGGCGGAATGAAATACTATTTTTACATCAGCGGCGTAGTACTGTTCTTATTTGTACTTTTATTATGGTTCAGCAAAAGCAAAAACAATTATACCTTGCTGCATTTTGTGTTGAAATTGATGCTGCTTGCAGGCGTATTTAGCTTGGCTTTAATAGACTACTCGGTCATCATAAATAAAATTCTTTTAAAATAAAAACTATAATCTTCATAATTAGCAGAATATAAATTATTTTTGCCAAAAATTTAAAAAATGAATTCAAGTAAAAACTCGTCGGGAGGACGACACCAAGGTAAAAAAAAACCTCAAACCAGCACTGGTAAAAAATCTGAACCTAAAAAGTTTGAAGCCAAAAAGAAACCTTTAACTACTGCAGACAGAAAGTCTGAACCTAAAAAGTTTGATGCCAGTAAGAAACCTTCGGGCAACTTCAGGGACAAACCTGCTTTTAAAAGGGAAAGCCCATTTTCAAAAAAAGCAAGACCAATTTCAGGAGAAGAAAGACCAACCCCAAAACCAAAACAAGTTAAACCGGAAAACGGCATTGAAGGCATCCGTTTAAATAAATATATTTCCAACTCTGGCATTTGTTCACGTAGGGAAGCCGATGTTTATATTAAAGCAGGAAGTGCCACCGTAAACGGAAAACTGGTGACTGAAATGGGGCATATAGTTACCCTAGGCGACGAAGTTCGGTTCGATGGTTCCTTAATTAACCAGGAGCAAAAAAGATATATTTTACTGAACAAACCAAAGAATTATATCACCACCATGGAAGATGAGCGCGGACGTAAAACCGTGATGGAATTAATTGCAAACGCCACAAAAGAACGTATTTATCCTGTTGGAAGATTGGACAGAAACACAACTGGATTGCTACTTTTTACAAATGACGGTGAATTGGCAAAAAAATTGACGCATCCAAAGAGCAATATTCAAAAAATATACCACGCAACATTGGACAAAAAACTGTCGAACAGCGATCTTGTAAAAATTTCTGAAGGTTTTATGTTGGATGAAAAACGCGTGATTGTTGATGATATTTCCTATGTTGTAAATCAGCCAAAAACGGAAGTCGGCGTTAAAATACATTCCGGCAGAAACCGAATTGTGCGAAGAATATTTGAACATTTTGATTATAGTGTGGTAAAATTAGATCGTGTTATTTTCGCTGGACTTACCAAAAAGGACCTGCCTCGAGGCCATTGGCGCCATTTAACCGAAATGGAATTAAATACCCTAATGATGCTTTAAGCCACAAAAACAAAAACCAAGAATATTCTTGGTTTTTGTTTTTTAGTGAAAATGTTTTCAATATTGATTGAAATAATTTTTTGGTGTTATTATTTTTTTATATTTGGCATTATATAAAGATATAATTAAATAACCAATTCATTTATTTAAGTCCAATATATAACCAATTTGTTATGAAGAGAATAATTGTTGATTATAAAAAGCTAACCTCTGAAATTCTTAATTTGTTGGTTGAGAAATTTCCTGACGGCTATGGCATTAGGGACATTATTAGGTTTACCAACCATAAAGGGCAATATGTAGAAGCTGTTGAAGTTGCGACAGATGATACCATTTACCTGGTAAAAATTAGCGATGAGTTGGTAGACAGTATGGAGAATTTTTATGAAGAAGAAGATATGATTGTAGGAGATTTAGAAATTGACTTAGATTTGAATTTAAAAGTGCCTATTGAGGGTGAAAATGATTTGGATGATGATGATTTAGATATTGATGACAATGGTGATGAAAACGGTGATGATAATGGCGAAATAAATGGTGAAGAAGATTATAATGAGGAAATTGACGATGAAGATGATAAATAAAGACTTTTAACTATCAGCACATATTTCTTTTTAACACCTTAGATTTCTATTTTCCAGACACTTTCCGCTGTATATTCCGCTGTAAATTAAAAAACCCTTAAAAATCGACTGATTTTTAAGGGTTTTACTTATCTTGTGTGGTGCCTCCAGGAATCGAACCAGGGACACAAGGATTTTCAGTCCTTTGCTCTACCAACTGAGCTAAGGCACCATCGCTTTAGCGGTTGCAAATATAAATTTATTTTTTAGACATATCAAAACAATTTAAAAAAATCTGTTGTATTTTTGAACTCTTTAAGAAATAAGAATGAACTTAATTATAGATGTAGGCAATACAAGAATTAAAACTGCTGTTTTTGATAACAGCAAATTGATTCATAATGAAAGCATTACTAAAGAATCATTTGTTTCTGAAGTTATTGAAATAATAAAAAAATACCAATGCACCAATGCAATTATTTCTTCAGTGGGCTCCTTAAAAAATTCAGAAATAGCAAAATTGAATGCTGAAATTAGCTTAATTGTGCTGGATTATAACACCAAAGTGCCGTTTGTGAACAAATATGCCACCCCAAAATCCTTAGGTGTCGACAGAATTGCATTGGCTTCTTCGGCGATATCAAAATATGCTAACAAAAATGTTTTAATCATTGATGCAGGAACTTGTATTACATATGACTATGTTAACAACGAAGGAATTTATTATGGTGGCTCAATTTCACCGGGATTGCAAATGCGCTATAAAGCATTAAATGTTTTTACTGAAAAATTACCGTTGCTGGAACCTAATGAAATATTTGAATTGGTTGGAAATTCAACCGAAACAGGTATTCATTCTGGTGTAATAAATGGCATTATCAATGAAATTGATGGAACTATCAATCAGTATAGAAAAAAAAATGCAGATTTAACAGTTGTTTTAACAGGAGGAGACGTAAATTTCTTGTCAAATAAATTAAAAAATAGCATCTTTGCCAATCCTAATTTTTTGTTAGAAGGATTGAACACAATTTTGACTTATAATTCATAATAAATGATAAAAAAAATAATAGTAGTAATAACACTATTTGTATCTATTGTCGGTTTTTCTCAAAAAAACAATACATCAGCTTATTCTTTTTTCGGAATTGGAGATAAAAATAACGAAAATACTGTTGAACAATTAAGTATGGGCGGCATAGGCGTTTCTCTAAATGAAAGTTATCGTTTAAATTTTTTAAATCCGGCAGCCAATGCATCGCTAAGATTTACTTCTTATACCATGGCTCTGGAAAATTTGAATAGCACGGCAAAGGACAGTAACGAAAAACAAAGCGCTTCCGCAACCTACCTTTCTTATTTGGCTTTGGGGTTTCCTTTAGGTGAAAAAGGAGGAATGACTATTGGATTGTTGCCAAATTCTTCGGTGGGATATTCTTTGGTTTCAAATGAATACGATGCTGAGGATAATATTACAGAAGCAACAAGATATATAGGCGACGGTGGAACAAATAAAGTGTTTTTAAGTGTTGGATACAAACCTTTTAAAAACTTCAGTATCGGTTTGCAAGGGAATTATATTTTTGGAAAAATTGAAAACAGCATCTTAAATCAGGTGAAAGACGCTTCTTTAGCAACAAAATACCAAACAACTTCAACTATAAAAGGATTTACCTTAAATGGTGGATTTCATTATAAATCAAAAATAAATGATAAATTAAATATTCTTTTAGGAGGAAATTTTGATTTTAACAATGAAATTGAGGCTACAGGCAATGAGTATTTATATTCAGTGTCGTTAGGGACTTCTGAATCGCCCCGTGACACCATTTTAAACAAAAATAGCACTGGAATTTTAAAATCCCCATTAAAATCAACTTTAGGCCTTGGCTTAGGTGAAGATAACAAATGGTACGCAGGTGTTGATTATAGTTTTCAAAATGCATTAGAATTGAGTGGAGGCGTTTTTAACAATTATTCAAAAATTGACTACGATAATTACAGTAAAATAGCAGTGGGCGGTTTTTACATCCCAAAATTTAATTCAATCACAAGTTATTGGGACAGAGTAACATATAGGGCTGGATTAAAATTCGAAAATACAGGATTGTTGGTTGACGCATCAGGAAACGGAACCGATTTTACTGCAATTGACGATTTTGGCATATCTTTTGGAGTAGGGTTGCCAATGAGTAAGCAACTGTCTAATTTGAATATCGGATTCGAGGTAGGAAAAAGAGGACAAACAGCGAATGGCTTAGTACAAGAAAATTATGTTAATTTTCGATTAGGTCTTTCATTAAATGATAAATGGTTTAAAAAATTAGAAATATTTTAATTAAAAATTAAGACGATGAGACAAATGAGACAAATTTTAGCTGTATTATTTTTTATAGTTTCAGCCCCGGTTGTTTTTTCACAAGCCGACAATGAAGAATGTATTGTAAAATACAATTTATTTAAAGGCGATTACAGTGCCGGAAAATATGATGTTGCTTACGAAAACTGGTTATGGACTATGGATCATTGTCCAACACTTACCGTAAATATTTATAAGTTGGGTATTAAAATCGCTGAAAGCCGATTGGAAGCCGCAACAACTGCTGCCGATAAAGCAGCAGCCATAAAACTTGTTGAAAGGGTTTATACGCAAAGATTGGAGCATTTCCCTCAAGATTTAGCGAGAGTTTACAGTGATTTTGCAACCTTTAAAGATGCGCAAGGTGCATCAGAGGATGAAGTCTTCGTTTTATTGGAAAAATCATTTAAAGCTGATCCAACCGATATTTCTCCAACCAATATTTACAGGTATTTTGATATCATATTAAATAAATATAAAGAAACAAATCCACAAATTGTATTTGACACTTATGATGAAGTGGGTGAAGGTATTGAATTAAAGAGAGAAGAATATTCAAAACAATTAGACATAATTATGGCGAAAGATTCAACTACTTTAAGTGATCGAGACATAAAAAGCAAAATGGTTTATGAACAACATTTAAGCAATTTAGAACTTGTTGAGACTTCATTAGATTCACAATTGGCAGCAATTTCAACTTGTGAGAACTTGATTCCTCTAAATAAAAAGTATTTTGAAGAGCATAAAACAGATGGCGTATGGTTAAAGAGAGCAGTATCAAGAATGTACAATAAAGAATGTACAGATGATCCTTTCTATGACATATTGGTTGAGGCTTATGTTAAAGCTGACCCTTCTCCACAAGCTTCTGTATTTTACGCTGGTATCTTAATGAAAAACGGAGAAACCAACAAAGCAATGGAGTATTTCAAAAAAGCCATTGATCAGGAAACAGATTCTTACAACCGAGCAAGATATGCCTTAAGAGTTGCTGAAATATTGAGAAAAAAAGGCAGATTGGAAGAAGCAAGAAGCTATGCTTACAAAGCCATAGATTATCAACCAACTTTGGGTAAAGCCTATTTATTGATTGCAAGTATGTATGCGTCAAGTGCCAACTCTTGCGGAAATGATGTGGTATCAAAAAGAATGGTTTATGTGGCCGCTTTAAATAAAGCATTAAAAGCAAAAGCTGTTGACCCTAGTATTAGTTCATTGGCCAATAGATTTATTGCAAGCTATTCAGAAAATGTTCCTTCTAAAAAAGATTTATTTGTGGCAGGCGTTGCATCTGGATCTAGACATAAAATTGGATGTTGGATTAATGAAACAGTTATAGTACCTTAAATTAGATTTAAAATATTAAAATTGATATATTTGTTGAATGACAAAATCAGTTGTTAATAATATAAAAAGCATTGCTGTGGTTTTCGCCTCAGCAATGTTTTTTTCATGTACAAACGATGCAAAAGAGGTTCGGGATTTTTTGGCTGATAAAAATTTACCTATTGGAGAAGCCTTCAGCATTAACCACAAGCACACCGATTCTGGACGAGTGGACATTAAAATGAAAGCGCCAGTGATGTTCGATTTCAGTAATAGAGAAAACCATCCTTATAATGAATTTCCAAAAGGTATAAAAATCACCAGCATTGAAAAAAATGGAGATTCTGTTACAGTTGAGGGAGGTTATGCAAAAAGTTACCGTAAAACAGAAGTTTCTGAAATAAAGGGCAATGTAATTGTTATTAATTATGCCCAAAAAAATAAATTGATTACAGAGCAAATTTATTGGGATCAAAAAACCCATTATTTTTTTACCGAAAAAAAATTCACTTTTTACACACCAACAGACACTATCTACGGAACCGGTTTTGAATCAACTGAAGATTTAAAAACTTGGTGGGTGAAAAATCAGAGTGGCGTTATTAACATTAAAGAATAAAAGATGCAAAACCTTTGGAAAATATTTGAATATGGGTATTTAATTATAGCCATAATATTTGGTGTAGAAACTGTATTAAATTGGAATACAGATAGAGAACGCGCATATTTGTTGGCTGGATTTTCAGTATTGGCAGTCTTTATGTATTTTTTCAGAAGGCGTTTCAGAAAAAGACGGGAAACACCAAACAATTAGATAGGTGGAAATACAAATACTTGTCATATTAATTTCGATACTGCTTTCCGCTTTTTTTTCAGGAATGGAAATCGCCTATATTTCTGCCAATAAATTTCAAATTGAACTTCAAAAAAAGAAGCAAGGTTTCACCTCAAAAATTGTAAGCAGAATAACGGCAAAATCATCAAAATTTATTACCACTATGTTGGTTGGCAATAATATTTCTTTGGTAATTTACAGTTTCTTTATGGCTGAAATTATTACGGATAATTTGCTGGGTTTCCATTTAAATGATTTTTCAACCTTACTCATCCAAACTATAATTTCAACTATCATCATTTTGGTTACCGCTGAATTTTTGCCGAAAGCATTATTTAGAATTTATGCCAACGAAATGTTTTGGTTTTTTGCGCCACTTGCTTACTTTTTTTATTTATTATTTCATTTTATTTCAGATTTTATTACCGCAATTTCCGATTATTTGTTGAAAACATTTTTTCACACAACAAGCGATGTGAAACAAACAGAGTTTAGCAAAGAAGAACTTGGTAATTATATCACCAAACAATTGGAAAACAGCGATGATTTTGAAGAAGTGGATTCTGAAATCCAGATTTTTCAAAATGCACTTGAGTTTGATACGGTAAAAGCACGTGAAATTATGATTCCCAGAACCGAAATTGTGGCGGTGGACATCAATGATGATATTGCTTATTTGAAACAATTATTTATTGAAACTGGATATTCGAAAATTTTGGTCTACAACAATTCTTTGGATAATGTTTTGGGCTATGCAATTGCTTTTGAATTATTTAAAAAACCAAAAGACATCAAATCTATATTACTTCCGGTAGTATTTGTTCCTGAAAGTATGTTGATTAACGATGTATTAAACATTTTAATAAAGAAGAAGAGGAGCATATCTGTGGTATTGGACGAATTTGGCGGAACTTCAGGAATTATCTCCATTGAAGACATTGTTGAAGAATTGTTTGGAGATATTGTTGATGAACATGACACTGTCGATTTACTGGAAAATAAAATTTCCGACAACGAATTTGAGCTTTCAGCGCGTTTGGATGTGGATTATTTAAATGAAACATACGATTTAAATATCGAAGAAAATGAAGCCTATGAAACTTTAGGCGGATTTATTGTTTACCATAACGAAGACATTCCAAAAGAAAATGAAATCATTGAAATAAATAATTTATATTTTAAAATGTTAAAGGTAGATTCCTCTAAAATTATGGAAGTTTACTTAAAAGTTTTAGATAAAGAAGATTAAAGTTTTTTAACTTTCTGAAATTGCCTTTTTTTGTAATTAATATTAATTATTTCACTTTCATAATTAAATACTTAATCGTATTTTCGCACACTGTAATAAAAGAAAATAACTATAGAAATGGCAATTTTATCAAAAATTAGAGATCGTTCAATGTTCCTAATCCTCATTGTGGGTTTAGCGCTTTTCGCATTTGTATTAGATCCAAGTTCAATTCAGCAATTTTTCAGCGCAACCAAAACAAACTCAATTGGCGAAGTGAATGGTGAAAACATTGACAGAGAGGAATTTGCGAAGCTAGTAGAAAATTATAAATCACAAAGTGGCGGAAGGGTTACTCAAATGCAAGCAGTGAATGCTGTGTGGAATAATTTGGTTGGCGAAAAAATATTCCAATCTCAATTAGAACAAGCTGGAATTGTTGTTGGCGAAAAAGACATTTGGGATGCCATGGTTTCTTTGCCGGAAATTCAAAATTCTCCGCTTTTTCAAAATGAAGCAGGTCTTTTTAATGAAGAAAAATTAAAGGAATATATTGCCAATATGAAAGTTGATGCGGAAGCCGGAAACAGCCAAGCATGGTTAAATTGGTTAGAAACTGAAAGAAGCATCAAGCAAAATCTTGAACGTATGGCTTATACCACTTTGGTTTCTGCAGGTTTAGGCGCTTCTTTAAAAGAGGGTGAACGCGATTATTTGTACCAAAACACAAAAATGGACGGGCATTTTGTGTATGTTCCTTATTCGTCCATTTCTGATGAATTGGCGAAAGTATCAAAGGAAGAGATTCAAAAATATTTGGAAAAAAATTCCAAAAGATTTAAATCTGAAGCCACTCGCTCATTAGAATATGTAAAATTTGACATTGTTCCGTCTGAATCTGACGATGAAAGTGCTAAATTGGATGTATTGAACTTTGTTAATGACAGAGAAGAATATAGCAATGCTGCAAATGCCAATGTTCAAATTCCAGGATTGAAAAATGCCACAAATTATGAAGCATTCTTAAATGATAACAAATCAGATTTAGGTATTGACAATGGTTATTACTATAAAAATCAATTTCCGCCTGCAATTGCAGATACCATTTTTAACGCTTCTGTTGGCGATATTGTTGGACCATATAAAGACAATGGCTTCTACAAAATTTCAAAAATTGTAGACTTTAAACAATTGCCGGATTCTGTGAAGTCAAGCCATATTTTGATTCCTTATGCAGGTGCTGTTAGATCTGCTTCAATAAAAACTAAAGAGGAAGCCAAAAAAACGGCCGACAGTATTTTTACATTGGTTAAAACTGACAAAGTAAAATATACTGAAATTGCTGATGAAGTCAATACTGATGGCACAAAAGGCAAAGGAGGCGATATTGGTTGGATCAGAAAAGACCAGGCTTTTTCAGCTTCTTTTGATAAAGATTTTGCCGATTTTATTTATAAAAATCCAACAGGAAGCATCGCAGTTGTTGAAACCGCTTTTGGTTTTCATATAATTAGGGTTGATGAACAAAAACAAGCTGAAAAAGCTGTGAAATTGGTTACTTATGCCCGTTTGATCGATCCTTCTGATGCTACTGAAAATTCAATTTTTGAAAAAGCAGAAACCCTTACGGCCAATTTGGCAAATGGTGAAAAATTAGAAGACATTGCTAAGAAAGAAAATTACGCTGTTCAACCTGCATTAAATCTTAAAGTTTTGGAAGAAAATGTTCCAGGTTTAAATGGCCAACGACAAATTGTGATCTGGGCTTTTGCCAAAGAAAGAAAATTGGGCGATTCTAAACGTTTTGATATTGATGTTGACGGTAAAAGAAGCTATGTTGTGGTTGTGCTTAAAGGCAAGTCAGACAAAGACGGATTGGTTGTGAATTCAGAAATCTTGTCGAAAATTCAGCCTGAGCTAATCAACAAGAAAAAATCAGCATTGATCAATGCAAAAATAAAAGGAGCTACCTTAGAAGAAATTGCAAAAAACACCAATACAACGGTTAGTCCGGCTTTAAGTGTAACTTTGGCAAGTCCTTTGTTAACAGGTGTTGGAAATGAGCCAGCTGTTGTTGGCGCCATGTCTACCATAAAATTAAATGAAGTCTCTAAGCCAATAGATGGCAATATGGGTGTGTTTGTGGTTAAAGTTGATAAACGAGATACGCCAATAAAATTGGATAATTATGAAACTTTCCGCAATAAAATAATAGATAATTTAAAAGGAAGATCTTTTATGCTGTTTCAAGTATTAGAAGAAACAGCTGACATTAAGGATAATAGAGGCGAATTCTATTAATATGATAGAGCCTTAAAAACAAAAAAAGCGGACTTATAGTCCGCTTTTTTTGTTTTTAATTCATGCTAAATGCTAAAAGTTCAGCCGTTTATTTGATGCATTGAATATTGCTTTTTTAGTAATGGTACCGAATATATGATAATAAAAAAAAGCGAGCTGATGCTCGCTTTTTTAACACTTTTAACTTTTAACTTTTAACTTTTAACTTTTAACTGTTACCCGTTCATAGAGATTAGAAACTCTTCGTTTGAAGTGGTGTATTGAATTTTGCTTTTAATGAATTCCATGGCTTCTACAGGGTTCATATCGGCCAAATATTTTCTTAGGATCCACATACGTTTTACCGTTTTTGGATCTAACAATAAATCATCTCTTCGCGTGCTCGATTTAACAAGGTCAATAGCCGGATAAATTCTGCGGTTGGCGATGTTTCTTTCCAGTTGAAGTTCCATGTTACCCGTACCTTTAAATTCTTCAAAGATCACTTCATCCATTTTTGAACCTGTTTCAGTCAGTGCTGTGGCAATAATGGTCAATGAACCGCCATTTTCAATGTTTCTTGCCGCTCCAAAAAATCTTTTTGGTTTGTGCAATGCGTTGGCGTCTATACCACCCGATAAAATTTTACCCGATGCTGGCGCAACCGTATTGTAAGCCCTGGCCAAACGCGTGATGGAATCCAATAAAATAACCACATCGTGTCCGCACTCAACCAAACGTTTTGCTTTTTCCAAAACAATATTGGCAACTCTTACGTGTTTTTCAGCCGGTTCGTCAAAAGTTGATGCAACAACTTCGCCTCTTACGCTTCGTTGCATATCGGTAACTTCTTCTGGTCTTTCATCAATTAAAAGAATAATTTGATAAACCTCCGGGTGATTTGAAGCAATGGAATTTGCAATATCCTTCAACAACATGGTTTTACCGGTTTTTGGCTGCGAAACAATCATTCCTCTTTGTCCTTTTCCAATCGGACAAAATAAGTCGATGATTCTTGTTGAAAGTGTGCTGTTTTTTCCTGCCAAATTAAATTTTTCTTCAGGAAATAATGGCGTTAAATGTTCAAAAGAAACACGGTCTCTGACCACATTCGGATTTAAACCATTTATTTTTGAAACACGAATTAAAGGAAAATATTTTTCACCTTCTTTTGGTGGTCTCACCACACCCTTAACTGTATCTCCGGTTTTTAAACCAAACAATTTAACTTGTGATTGCGATAAGTAAATATCATCTGGCGATGAAAGGTAGTTGTAATCGGATGAGCGTAAAAAACCATAACCATCTGGCATCATTTCCAATACACCTTCACTTTCAATAATCCCGTCAAATTCATAATCAGGATCTCTAAAGCGATTTCCAGGTTTGCGTGGGCCCTTTTCTCTTTGTTGGTTTGCTTGTTGATTTCCTTGTTGTTGATTCCCTTGTTGATGGTTGCCTTGCTGTTGGTTTCCTTGCTGTTGGTTTCCTTGCTGTTGGTTTCCTTGTTGCTGGTTGCCTTGCTGTTGGTTTCCTTGTTGTTTAGGCTGTTTAATGAGTTGTTTAGGTTGGTTTTGAACCTGACTTTCTTGTCCGTTTTCAGTAACATCAACACTTGTTTCAATGCTTTCTGGCTGACTTTCAATTTCGGTTTTTGTTTCCAGTCTTGCCGATTTTTTAATGGCAACTTTTACATTCTCATTTCTTACCATTGTTTTTTCAACAGTTTCCGCTTCGGTACTTATAACTGGGTTATTCGGTGTAAATCTTTCTGCCTTTTTAATGGCTTTTTTTACGGTAGGAACATGAACTGGTTCTGGGGTTTCTTCAACTTCAACATTTTGAACTGCGGTAAAAAGTTCAGGTGCTTTTTCTTTTTGCAGTTGTGAAGATGGAGCGTTTTTGTTTACTTTGGGCTGATTTGCTTTTTTTACGATGCGTTTGCGTTTTGGCTTGTCGTCATCAGATAAAGCTTCAATTTTGGAAGGAGTTGGAGGAGCAGCGGCTTGAACGTCCAGTATTAAATAAACCAATTCTAGTTTTTTTAGTTGACTAAACTTCTTTGCTCCAACCGTTTTAGCAATCTCTTGTAATTCTGAAAGAGATTTATCCTTTAGTTCGGAAATTTCAAACATTATGTAAATATGTAATAATTGTTAGTGAATAAATATGATGATCTTATTAATTTAAGAATTTCATTTTGAGTTAATCTGGGTGGTGATAATTTTTAGTTGCAGGTCCTGTATATAATTATGCGGTAGGACATTGCAAATATAATAAATTATTTTAGATAGTAATCTTTTAATCTTTAAAAATAAAACGTATTTTTGCTGCAATTGGTTTAAATATGATTCAAAGAATACAATCGATATATTTATTAATTGCCACAGTGCTTTCGGGAGGGTTAATTTTCTCTTTCAATTTATGGATCACCGAGCAGGGAACTAAATTTTACGCATTCGATTCAATAAGTTCAACCAATTTGTTATTGGCAAGTGTTTTTGTATTGTTCATAGCATCGGCCATTCTAACGCTCCTCGCAATTTTTCAGTTTAAAAAAAGACAGCTGCAATTTGTTTTAGGGCGGTTAGCAATTTTGATTAATTTTATTTTAGTAGGCATACTCGTGTATTTTACACAAAACTTATCTGGAGAAATGCAAGTTTCTGAGAAGGGTATTGGGTTGCTCATTCCTATTTTTACAATTGTTTTTGTGGTTTTGGCCAACAAAGCGATTAAAAAGGATGAAGAACTCGTGAAATCTGTGGATAGATTGCGATAAACCTATAATCTTTGTATATTAGTGTGCAGAAACCATTTCAAATTCGTTTGAAATGGTTTTATTATTTTAAGGGCGTTCCCCTGCGGGTCGGGCTTTCACTGCTCGCATTTTTTAGTTGCGAAAAGCAACTAAAAAAGTGCTCAAACATACCGTTCAATCCCTTACGCAAATTGATTTTAGATTTTTGATTCACGATTATTTTAACAACATTTTAGCGCTCTTTTCCTTGCAGTTAAACAAATATCAGTTGAATTGATTTTTATAAATTTTAAACTTTTGTCTTCCGTCTTCCGACTTCCGTCTTCGGACTTCAAGCCCGTTTTTCAAGCTCAATAATTTCCAAATTTGTGATGTTTTCTTCATGAATTTCAAACCGAAGCATCGTTCTTACTGTATGAAATCCATATTTTCCTGCCGCTCCCGGATTCATATGCAGTAAATTCAGTTTTTTGTCAAACATCACTTTTAAAATATGAGAATGGCCGGTGATAAATAATTTCGGTGTATTTGTGGCAATTTCTTCCTTTACTCTCGGATTGTAATTGTTCGGGTAACCGCCAATGTGCGTCATCCAAACCGTTACTTTTTCAATGGTAAACTTATTGTCCAACGGAAATTCGGTCCGCATCACAGCATCGTCTATATTTCCATAAACTGCCCGCAAAGGCTTTAGCTTTTTCAGGGCGTCAACCACCTCAAAAGAGCCAATATCGCCAACGTGCCATACTTCATCCGCCTTTTTTACAAACTTTAAAATTTGGTCATCAATATAGCCGTGGGTATCAGAAATCAATAAAATTTTTTTCATTTGTTGTGAAATTAGGAACTCACAAATATGGCGTATATTTGCAACTGCACAAAAATAGCATTTCAATTGAGATATTTTATCAAATTAGCATATAAAGGAACCAACTATCACGGATGGCAAGTGCAGCCCAATGCGTTAACGGTACAGGAATTGTTGAACAAATCATTCTCAACCATTTTTAGGACACCGCTTGAAATTGTTGGTGCGGGAAGAACCGATACCGGTGTTCACGCCGAGGAATTTTTTGCGCATGTGGATATTGAAAAGGAATTTAATCCGCAAGAAATTATATTCAAATTAAATGGATTGTTGCCCGATGACATTGTGGTTTACGACATATTTGAAACCACAGAAAATGCCCATGCACGTTTTGATGCCACCAGCAGAAGTTATGAATACCGAATATTTTTGGGTAAAAATCCGTTTTTAACCGAAACCGCCTGGCAGTTAATCACCACCAGATTGGCGGTCGAAAAAATGAACGAAGCGGCCGAAATCTTAAAAACCCACATCAATTTTAAGTGTTTTTCACGCTCAAATTCCGATGTAAGAACGTATAATTGCAATATAATGCAGGCCGGTTGGAAACAAAACGGTCAATTGTTGGTATTCCACATTACAGCCGATCGCTTTTTACGTAATATGGTGCGGGCCATTGTGGGCACTTTAATTGAAATAGGAAAAGGAAAAATGACATTGGATGAATTTATACAAGTTATTGAAAGTGAAAACAGGTGTAACGCCGGACCGTCAGCGCCAGCGCAAGGATTATTTTTAACGCAGGTAACTTATCCAAAAACAATCAGTAAAAATGAGTAAAAAAGTTACAGGCAACGCTTTTGACGCAAAAATATTTAACCGCTTATTGGGTTTTTCCAAAAAATACCGATGGGAATTTTTTATAGGCACTTTTTCTGCAATTTTACTGTCGCTGGCTACCGTTGCGCGGCCAATATTATTGCAGGAAATTGTAAATATCTACTTCAAAAATAAGGATAAAGAAGGAATTTTATACTTCTCAATGTTGATGGTTGTTTTTTTAATAGCCGAAGTTTTACTGCAGTTTATTTTTATTTATAAAGTGAATTGGCTGGGGCAGCATATTATTAAAGACATCAGGGTGCGGCTAAACAAGCATATGCTGCAATTTAAAATGTCGTATTTCGACAATTCTTCCGTGGGAAAATTGGTGACGCGTTTGGTTTCCGACACAGAAACAATCGCACAATTTTTCGGACAGGGATTGTTTATGATCATCAGTGATTTGTTAAAAATGCTGGTGGTGGCCATTGTGATGCTTTGGATGAACTGGAGAATGGCTTTGATTGCGTTTATTGTGCTTCCGGTTTTGATTTACGCCACCAAATTATTTCAAATTGCCATAAAATCGGCTTTTCAGGAAGTGCGGATTCAAGTGGCGAATTTAAATGGTTTTGTGCAGGAACGCGTTACGGGAATGAAAATAGTGCAGTTGTTCAACCACGAAAAAGTGGAATATGAAAAATTTGTAAAAATTAATGATTTGCACAAAAAAGCAAATATCAGAACGGTTTGGTATTATTCTATTTTCTTCCCGATTGCCGAAATTTTGGCTTCTATTTCTGTCGGATTGTTGGTTTGGTACGGCGGTTTGGATATTGTGAATAACGGAACCACGGAAATCGGACAAATTATTGCATTTATTATGATGGCCCAAATGTTGTTTAGGCCGTTGAACCAGATTGCAGATAAATTTAACACGCTGCAATTGGGAATGGTTGCCGGAGACAGGGTTTTTGAAGTGTTGGACACCAAAGATCAAATTGCCCAAACCGGAGATTTGGAAGCGAAAAGTTTTAAAGGCGATATTGAATTTAAAGATGTTCGTTTCAGTTATAACAAAGGGGAAGAAGTTTTAAAAGGAATTTCATTCAAGGTAAATGCTGGCGAAACTGTGGCCATTGTTGGGGCAACGGGCGCCGGAAAATCTACCATCATCAATTTGGTCAATCGTTTTTATGAGATTGATCAGGGAGAAATTTGTATTGATGGCACAAATATTTTGAGATACACATTGCCTTCCTTGAGAAATCAGATTGCGGTGGTTTTACAAGATGTTTTTCTGTTTTCCGACTCCATTTATAACAATATTGCATTAAGCGACGAATCAATCACTTTAGATCAGGTGATTGATGCCGCCAAAGAAATTGGCATTCACGAATTTGTTATGAGTTTGCCAAACAATTATAGTTATAATGTGAAGGAACGCGGCGGTATGTTGTCTACCGGACAACGTCAGTTAATTGCTTTTTTGCGCGCCTATGTCAGTAAACCAAGCATTTTAATTTTAGATGAAGCAACTTCGTCCATCGATTCTTATTCAGAAAAATTGATTCAGGAGGCCACAGATAAAATTACAAGGCATCAAACTTCCATCATTATTGCGCACAGGTTAACAACCATTAAAAAAGCCGATAAAATTATTGTGATGGATAAAGGACATATTGTGGAACAAGGTTCGCATTTGGAATTGCTGGAGAAAAATGGCTATTACAAAACACTTTATGATATGCAATTTTCCAATGAAATGGTATAGTTGCTGTTTAATTGTTTAGTTGATTGTTTGATTAACCGCTAATTAGTTATTTTAACATATAACATTTAACACAGAACTTAATTAAGGTCATACCTAATCATTTCAATAAGCTCTTGTGGATTTTTGAATAACACAAATTCCCCGTCTTTTATATAAGATATTTTGCCTGTTTCTTCTGAAACTATCAAACAAAGTGCGTCTGTTTTTTCGGTAATTCCAATGGCAGCTCTATGGCGCAATCCAAACCGTGCCGGTATATTTTTTGTGGAAAGCGGCAAAACTGCCCTGGTGGCAATAATATAGTTATCTTTAATGATTACGGCACCGTCATGCAACGGACTGTTTTTATAAAAAATACTTTCCAAGATGGGTTGGTTAACTTCAGAATACATTTTGTCTCCCGTAGCTTTAACAAAATCTAGGTTATGCGTTCTTTCCAAAACCAATAAAGCACCTGTTTTTACGGCCGACATTGATTCGCAGGCTTTTACAATGGTTTCTACATCCATGGTAATGTAAATTTCACTTTTTAAAAAGCTGATTTGCTTTAAAAAATTTTTTCTGTTGGTGAAATTTGTGGACCCCAGCATTAACAAAAATTTTCTTACTTCAGGCTGAAAAACAATAAGTATGGCGATAGCTCCCAAGCTAACAAGCGTTCCTAACAAACTGCTAAGCATTTCCATTTGAAGTGCTTGGGTTATTTTCCAAATAATGATGACAAGTCCAATCCCAATAAAGATATTGATGGCAACACTTCCTTTTAAAAGTTTATACACATAGTAAAGCAGCGTAGCCACCAAGACGATGTCTAAAATATCAAGATAAGAAAAATTTAGAAAATCGAACATCAAAATTGTTTTTGTAAAAATAGGAAAAAAAGATGGCTTGTTAAACAGTTAATTGCACCAATGGGCCTAATCTTCATTTTCGTTATAAATAAATTCAATCGGATTAATTAAAATGTTTTCACGGCTGAGATTTTCAATAATTGTTCTGTAAAATAAATAATCCTGATACATTAAGTTCCGATTAAAGTTTAAATGAAGCATCATTTGTTTGTTATCAGCATACAATTTTAAAAGTGCCGAGATTTCATTTTTGAAATTTAATCGGTCAGTTTTAGCCCCGTTAATTAAAGCACTGTTTTTATTAAAAACCAGATGTATGCTATGGTAATTTAAATAATCTATGTTGTTTTCTATAAATTTATTGGACAAATAACCATCAATTTTAAAAGTGACGCCATCAAATTCCAAAAATGAAAGTCGCTTTGAAATGGTGTCGGAATAGCTAAAATAATCGAGCATTCCTTTTTCTGAATGCATTGAGTTTGCGTGTTTGTCCTGCAACATTATAATGGAAGGCATAATTGCTTTTAAAGGCAAACGTTTGTCGATGTTATAAATCCAATGTGTGGTGCTGATGGTGTTTTTTCGGTTAACAACGGCTATGGTGTCGTTATTTTTGATTTCAAAAAATAGCCAAACTTGCGAATGATTTTGTATTTCCTGAATTCCTTTTTCGGCCAAAGTGGGTATTTTAACTTCTTTTTTTGCGCAGCCAAGCATTAATAATGTGAGCAATATCAGTATTAACTTTTTCATAATTTATTGTTTAACAATGCAACAATTTTAACCGCTTCAACGGCTTCTTTTACGTCGTGAACTCGCAATATCGACGCACCATGAAGCAACGCAATGGTATTTGCCGCAGTTGTTGCGTTTAAAGCAGCATCTGCTATGATGTTTAAAGGTTTGTAAAGCATTCCTTTTCTAGACAAACCTGCGAGCAAAGGCGTTTCAAGGTTTTTGAACAGTTCTAAATGTGTTAATAACTGATAATTGTGTTCTGTGGTTTTGCCAAAACCAAACCCAACATCAGTAATAATATCGTTTACGCCGAGTTTGTGCAATTCGGCAATTTTTTTTGAAAAATAGTAAAGCAAATCGGTTACAACATTCTCATAAGTCGGATTTTGCTGCATGTTTTGCGGTGTGCCTTTCATATGCATCATCACGTAAGGGACCTGAAGTTTAGCCACGGTTGAAAACATATTTACGTCCATTTCACCGGCTGAAATATCATTGACAATACACGCGCCGTGATGAATGCATTGTTTGGCAACGTTGCTTCTGAAGGTGTCCACAGAAATTAAAACGGATGAAAATTCGCTGATTAATAGTTTTATGACGGGTAAAATTCGGTCTAATTCTTCCTCTTCTGAAATATGTTTTGCGCCGGGACGTGAAGAATAAGCGCCAACATCGATAAATGTGGCACCTTCACTCAGCATTTTTTCTACCTGATTCACAATTGCGGTTGAATTATGATATTTACCGCCGTCAAAAAAAGAATCGGGCGTGCAATTTAAAATCCCCATGACTTTTGGAGCCGATAAATCTATTAAAGTGCCGTTGCAATTGATGCTTTTCATTATCTCACCACTTTGTTAATTATTTTGGTCATTTCCGGAGCTTTGTAATTGAACATTTGAGCAACTAAATCGGTAACGTTTTCACTGATGATGAGCATTTCTTTATTGGATTGTTTTAGGTAACCTTCAGTCACCATCACATCAAGCTGTAAAATTAAATGATTGAAAAATCCGTTGGTGTTTAAAATCCCCACAGGTTTGTTTTCAATGCCTAACTGTCCCAAAGTTAAGGCTTCAAAAATCTCATCTAAAGTTCCAAAACCGCCCGGCAATGCGATATAACCATCAACCAATTTGCTGATTTTCACTTTGCGTTTGCTCATGGTTTTGGTGACAATCATTTCGGTGATATTGGTGTGGGCAACTTCTTCGTGGCGCAACAATCCTGGAATAACGCCAATAACCAACCCTTTTTTTTCAATGATCGTGTCGGCTATAATTCCCATCATCCCAATTTTTCCGCCTCCGTAAACGAGCCCAATATTATTTTCAATAAAACAATTGCCAAGTTTGATGGCTTCATTTCTGTAAATTTCATTAAATCCGATACTTGAACCGCAAAAAACAGCAACTTTTTTCATCTGTTTACATTTTATTTTTTTGCAGGAACAAATGCTGTTCGCTATTAGTAATTCCTTTGCGTATCAAAATTTGCATTGCTCGTTTCATTCTTTAATTATGATTTTTTAATTCATTAAATTTGTCGAAATTTACGGAAATAATTAAAGCTATATGCAACAAACGTCAAAACAATATGATGCGGTTATTGAAAAATGTCGTTCATTATATATAAATAAGTTGAAAGATTATGGATGTGCTTGGCGCATATTGCGATTACCTTCGTTAACTGACCAAATTTTTATCAAGGCGCAGCGCATTCGACAACTTCAAGAAAATATGACCAGAAAAGTGGAGGAGGGCGAAGTTTCTGAGTTTATGGGGATTGTCAATTATTCCGTAATGGCTTTAATTCAATTGGAAAAAGGTGTAGCGGAACAACCTGATTTGGCGGCTGATGAAGCCATAAGATTATACGACAAAAATGTGGCCATCACCAAAAGTTTGATGGAAGACAAAAATCACGATTACGGAGAGGCTTGGCGCGATATGCGCGTAAGTTCACTGTGCGATTTAATTCTCCAAAAACTATTGCGCGTTAAACAAATTGAAGATAACAAAGGAAAAACCATTGTTTCTGAAGGTATAGACGCCAATTACCAAGACATGATAAATTATGCTGTTTTTGCCTTAATTCACCTTAAAGAATCTGAATAATATGAAAATTTTAACCTTAATTTTAAGACTCGTTGTTTCCTTTACCTTTATTTTTTCGGGATTTGTTAAATTGGTGGACCCACTGGGTTCTTCCTATAAATTTCAGGAATATTTTGGTTCTGATGTGTTGAATCTCGAATTTTTGATTCCGTACGTTTTGCCATTTTCCATTCTGCTAATATTGGCTGAATTGATGTTGGGTGTGACTTTATTGCTTGGCTATTTGCCAAAGTTCACTGTTTGGAGTTTACTTGTGATGATTCTCGTGTTTTTATTTTTAACTTGGTATTCAGCATTTTATAACAAAGTACTCGATTGCGGTTGCTTTGGCGATGCCGTAAAATTAACGCCTTGGGAAACTTTTTATAAAAACGTTGTGCTGCTGGCTTTTATTTTGGTGTTGCTGTTTGGAACAAAACATATTCGTCCGCTAATCAATCTTTCATTTGCAAAATGGACAAGCTTTTTATTTTTTGTGGTCTTTCTTTACATCACTTACCATGTATTGGTGCATTTGCCAATCATCGATTTCAGGCCTTATGCCATCGGTAAAAATATTCCGGAAGGAATGAAATTTAAAGGTGCTGAATTACCGCCGATTCACGATTTTTATTTGGAGAATATGGAAGGTGAAAATTTAACAGATGAAGTGTTAACTGATGATAAAGTAATGCTTATTGTGACTTATAATATAGATAAAAGCGACAGACAAGGTTTTTCTAAAATTAAGGAAGTAACAGATAAAGCCTTGGCAAGCGGATATAAAGTTTACGCATTAACAGCTTCGTTGGAAGAGGACTTTTTAGACATTAAAGACGAATTTAGCTTGAACTTTGAGATGTTATTTTGCGATGAAACCACCTTAAAAACAATTATTAGGGCGAATCCCGGAATTGTGATGCTTCAAAAAGGAACCGTAACCGGCAAGTGGAATTGGGTTGATGCAGAAAAAGTTACTTTCAATTAATCCAACATAAGCGGTATGGTGATAAAAAATAACATATAACGTTTAACATTTAACTAACAAAACAACCAAATTCTTTTTAAGAATTTGGTTGTTTTGTTTTATATCCTTCAAAACTTCTTTAATCTGCCATTTCTTAAATGAAAATGAAATAAATCTCCGGCTTTTTTATTGGAAAACGTATTTAGAATGATTTTACCCCTAAAATTTTGGGGGGTAAAACCATTTATTCTTTATTTAAAAACCTAAACCCCTAAAAAAACAGGGTAGTAATCTCAATAAATATTAAAAATATTTAAATACCCTATAAAAAAATAGGGGTATATTAAAAATATTCGTAAAAATTAAGCTAGTACCCCATTAAAATTTGGGGGTAAAAAAATATATACATATTTTTGCCTCGAAATCAATCAAAAAAATCACTTTATTATGAAGAAAATTGAAGCAATTATCAGAAAATCAAAATTTGATGAAGTAAAAGAAGCCCTGCATCAAATTGAAGTCAATTTTTTTAGCTACTGGGATGTCACTGGAGTTGGAAATGAAAAAGAAGGGCACGTTTACAGAGGCGTTAGTTATAGCACATCCGACATACAGCGCAGATTTTTATCAATTGTCGTTTCCGATCCATTTTTGGACAGAACGTTGGATGCCATTTTAAGAACTGCTTTTACCGGAACCGTTGGAGATGGAAAAATATTTGTTTCTGAGGTAATCGAATCATACAGAATAAGAACAAAAGAAACGGGTGGAGACTCATTAAAATAAAAATAACGACTAACTTTTACATTATGGAAAATACACTATTTACCGTTAACAATGTTTGGATGATGATTTGCACCGCACTTGTATTTTTGATGCATTTGGGATTTTCATTGCTGGAAATTGGATTAACAAGACAAAAAAATACCATCAACATTTTATTTAAAAACGTATTTATTCTTTCAATAGGCATTGTATTATATGCATTGGTCGGATTTAATTTAATGTATCCGGGCACATTTATCAACGGCATTTTACCCGATTATTTTATCAATTTATTTGGGTTATCGATGCCTGAGAATGGATTAACTTCAGATTACAACGTTGGTTATACTTATTGGACCGACTTCCTGTTTCAGGGAATGTTCGCCGCTACTGCCGCAACCATTGTTTCCGGTGCAGTTGCCGAACGCGTAAAATTAGGTTCCTTTATGATTTTCACCATCTTTTATGTTGGACTTGTTTACCCAATTACCGGATCCTGGAAATGGGGCGGAGGCTGGTTAAATGACCTTGGGTTTTATGATTTTGCCGGTTCTACCTTGGTTCATTCTGTTGGCGGATGGGCTGCATTGATTGCTGTTTGGCTATTGGGCGCAAGAATTGGAAAATTCAAAAAAGATGGCACTATTGGCGCGATTCCCGGACATAATATTCCTTTGGCAACTGCAGGGGTATTCATTTTATGGTTGGGCTGGTTCGGATTTAACGGCGGATCTGTACTATCAGCCGATCCAGGTAAAACATCATTGGTTTTGGTAACTACCTGTTTGGCAGCGGCATCCGGCGGTTTGGTTGCGTTTTTAGTGTCATTGCTTCGTCACAAACAATATGATTTGTCGATGTTCTTAAACGGTTTGCTGGGTGGTTTGGTTGGGATTACCGCCGGAGCTGATTTGATGAGTGTTACGGATTCCATTATTATTGGAAGCATTGCTGGAACCCTGATTGTTTTGGGGGTTGGATTTATTGACAGATTGAAACTGGATGATCCCGTTGGCGCTATTGCAGTTCATTTAATTTGCGGAATTTGGGGAACTTTGGCTGTGGGAATTTTTGGAGCAATGGCAGGTTGGGAACAATTGGGCAAACAGGCCATTGGCATTGTGGCGATAGGTGCATTCTGTATCACATTTGCTTTCATCATATTAATTATTTTAAAGAAAACAGTTGGAATCAGAGTTTCTGAGGAAGAAGAACAAGAAGGATTGGATATTCACGAACACGGAATGGATGCTTACCCTGATTTTCGTTTAAACCAACATTAATAAATCTGAAAATGAGTGGCTTATGGTATTAAGCCACTTAATTTCCCTATAATTTTAAGAATTTAGTTTGTGTGGTATTTCACGCAACAGGAAAATTATTGCCAAAAATCATTACTAACAATAAAACAAAAAAAGATGAAAACAATTAAAAGAACATTATTATTGCTGATTGCCATAGGATCATTAAGTACCGTAAATGCGCAAGAAGAACCAAAAACAAAATTTGATGTGGGCGTTGATTTTGCCAGCAGATATGTGTGGAGAGGTCTTGAATTTTCCGATTCACCGGCTGTGCAGCCGTATGCCGAATTGACATCAGGCAATTTTACGCTTGGCGCATGGGCTTCTTATGAAACCGGCGGACAAGTGGTTGGCCAAGAATTGGATTTGTATGCCAGTTATGCTTTTGGACCGATTACCTTAGGATTCATAGATTATGCTTTTCCTGTTGATGGCGCTTCAGACGGTTATTTCAAGATGCAAAATCACGTTGGGGAAGCTACATTGAGCTTTGATGGTGTAGAAAAATTTCCGCTTACTTTCATGATGGGGGTTAACGTTTACAATGATGACAAAAATTCAATTTATACCGAATTGGGTTACCCTTTCAAAGTTGGAGAAACGGAATTGAAAGCTTTTGTTGGGGCAGGAAATGAACTGTATACCACAAATGGGGAATATAAAGTTTCCAACTTCGGCCTTTCGGCAGGCAAAGCCATAAAAATTACAGACGCATTTAGTTTAGGCGTATCCGCATCAGCCATTTTTAATCCTGATACAGATGATGCTTATTTGGTGTTTGTGATTTCTTTATAAGAATAGTTATTGGTTAATTATTATATTAGGTTTAACCTGTCCAGGGTGTACAAAAAACTGGGCAGGTTTTTTTTTATTTATAAGCTTTTACGCCCACAGGAATTGCGATAGACAAATTGTTTTCTGAAGGCGGAATTGGACATGAAAAAGTATAATTGTAAGCGCAATACGGATTGTATGCTTTGTTGAAATCGATGCGTATTTTTTTACTTCCTTCCTTTGGAATTTCTAAATCCAAATAGCGTCCGCCGCCATAAGTTGTGGTGCCGTTTGTGGCATCATTAAAAGGCAAAAATAAATGCTCGGCATATTCAACAGTGGTCATTAACTGCTGGTTTTGAAAAATACTCAACTCAAATTTTTTACCATCCAACATAAAACGGGCAATGCCATATTTACGGTACAAAGGCAAACGGTCGGTTGTTGTTGGCATTTCAAAGACGGGCGTGTTTGGGGTTAATTCAAAATCGGCTTCAATGTTGTATTTTTCGTCAATGTCAAAAAATTCCAATGCTTTAAATGTTTTTATATCTTCTTCAGTTAATGGTGATTTTGTAGCATCGGCAAATTCAATATTTAAATCGTATTGAAATAGTTTGATTTCGTCTTCATGAGATGGATTTTTTTTCGAGCAGCTAAAAATCAGAAAACAGATAAGAATATTTAGGATATGTTTCATCTGTTTAAATTTTATTTTTTAGCTTTAACAGCTGCTGTTTGCCATTAATCATTACTGTGTGTATCAAAATTTGATATGCTCGTTTCATTTTAATAAATTATGTTCAAAAATACAGAATATTAAATAGAAATTAAAGATTAGCATTGGCACAAATTTTTGTAATTTTGAACAAAATAGCAAGCGCATCATGAAAAATTAATTTTTTCATGGGTTGAATCCGACTTTGAGTCGGGTTTTTTAGTTTTGAAATGTGGGTGAAATGATGGAATTTTTAACCGAAAGGTGCGTTTGTTGAATTTTGAATTTTAATTTATGAATTTTAACCGCGTTAGGGATTACTTCACCTTTTTATTATTTTGTATTGGTGTTCAGTGAACTTTGTTTGTAGCGAAAATACTTTTATTGCCATTTTGCAATAAAAGATTGCAGCGAAAAGCCCAACCCGCCAGCTGGCGGGGAACGCCCACCAAAAAGGCGGGCAGGCCAAAATTTTAAAATTAATGCTTGATGCTGCTTTTATAAAAATTATGAAGATAAAAAATGTTAAAAAGAACATTTAACAGCTACCGGGATTCGTTTGGCGGACTTTCAAAAGAGGTTTGGTGGCTGGCGTTGATCACCTTTATTAACAGGGCAGGTACGATGGTAATTCCGTTTTTGTCGTTGTATTTAACCAAAGATATGCACTTAAGCTTATCGGAAGTTGGCTGGGTGATGACGTGTTTTGGATTGGGTTCTTTGCTGGGTTCCTGGTTGGGCGGTAAACTTACAGATAAAATAGGTTTTTATAAAGTGATGTATTTCAGTCTGTTAATTACCGGATTTTCGTTTATTGCCTTGCAATTTGTGCACACATTCTTGGGTTTCGCTATTGGAATATTTTTGACAATGACTTTTGCCGACGCTTTTAGGCCGGCTATTTATGTTAGTTTAAAAGCGTACAGCAAACCCGAAAATCAGACTCGATCTTTAACACTGATTCGTTTGGCGATTAATTTGGGCTTTTCTTTCGGACCGTTTTTTGGCGGAATTATTATTGCCGCCATCAGTTATTCCGGACTTTTTTGGGTGGATGGGCTTACATGTATTGCCGCTATTGTAGTGATGCGAATTGTATTGAAGGAAAAAAAGATAAAGGTTGATGATACAATTTTAGTTGTTGAAAAGGAGAACAACGTAACTTCGGTTTACAAAGACAAGCCTTTTTGGTTATTTTTAATGATTATTTTTTTAATGGGCTTTGTGTTTATGCAATTATTTAGCACCATGCCATTGTTTTACAAAGAAGTTCATGCGATGACGGAAGTTCAGATTGGTTTATTGATGTCGGTAAACGGATTCTTGATATTTTTGTTTGAAATGCCTTTGATTCACTATATTGAAAAAAAATTATTTGACCGCCTAAAAATAGTGACTTGGAGTTTGGTGTTGTTGGCAATGAGTTACTTGCTTTTAAACACCACCTCATGGAGCGGTATTTTAGTGGTGAGCATGTTATTTATTACGCTGGGAGAAATGTTGGCATTTGCTTTTACCAATAATTTTGCTATGAACCGGGCGCCATTAGGAAATGAAGGCCGTTATTTGGCGCTTTATTCCATGGCATTTTCCTGTGCACATATTTTTAGCGCAAAAACCGGAATGGAAGTTATTGCCAGATTCGGATTTATGGCCAACTGGTTTTTAATGGGCGGATTGGGCTTGCTGGCAGTTTTGCTGATGGTTTGGTTGCGGAAAATATTGGAATCAGAACGAGAAATGGCAATGGCAATAAATAACCAATCTCGCAGGAGAGGGATTGGCTTTTAGAATTTATAGTAGTTTCGGTCTTGCAGTCTTGCGGTCAAATATAACCCAAATTTTCAACTTCAAACTTCGCTTTTCCTGAACTTCCCTGATTAGTGTTGACCGGTTTTTATTAATTTTTCGTTATCAAAAATAGTAAAAATTGGTTTAGGATTAAGTTGATTATTTAACCATTTATTTTCAAAATCTACAGGACTTAATTTACC
>Ga0209347_1000578_pt1 | contig 87032 bp, 70 predicted proteins | sample AutmiccommuBRH23_FD_187382 | JGI IMG/M metagenome (GOLD analysis project Ga0209347, IMG submission 187382) | Deep subsurface microbial communities from Mt. Terri, Switzerland - Autotrophic microbial communities BRH/23 (SPAdes) (version 2) | ecosystem: Environmental > Aquatic > Deep subsurface >...
TCACTATGGATAGGAGAAAGTTTATCAACGGTATAGGAGTGGGGCTATTAACTTTAGGCTTAGCGGGCTGCGGCGTGAATCTTCAGGGAAATAACAGCGGAACAGATGGAAATAATGGGGGGGGCCAGCGGGGATACTGTCGGCAATAAAACGAAACCTGTAACAGCAAGTGTGTATGACAGCAAGAAACTTGTTATAGCGCAAGGTACTGATCCTGATTCCCTTATCGAAAAGGGGTTAAGCGCTCTTGGTGGAATTGGACTGCTTGTGAAGAAGGGATCTTCCGTAGTTATTAAGCCGAATTACAGTGTTCCCAAAAGACCGGGAGCGGATGCAATCACTACCAATCCCCTTTTGCTTGCTGCATTGGTCAAACAGTGTCTGACGGCAGGTGCTAAGGAAGTAAAAGTTATCGATTTTCCGTTTGGCGGTCCCCAATGTCTTGTTCTCAGCGGGATAAAAGATGCAGTGGAAAAAGCGGGTGGCAAGGCTTTTGATATTGGAAAACAAAACGATTTTACAGAGGTTGACACAGGCGGACTGACCCTGAAAAAAGTCATGTTTTCCAAAGATGTCTTAGATGCTGACGTTTTTATAAATTTCCCCATTCTGAAACATCATGCGATGACTAAAGTTACGATGGGTCTAAAAGGGATGATGGGTCTGGTGCAAGATCGTCAATATTTCCATCGCACAGATCTTCATCAATGTATTGCTGAACTCACGGCATATCGCAAGCCTGACCTCATCATACTGGATGCAATCCAAGGAATTACAGACAAAGGACCAATGGGACCGGGAACAATTAAGGCATGGAACCAGGTTGTCTTTGGAGTTGATCCCGTGGCGATGGATGCTTATGGAGCGAATTTATTCGGAGTAAAACCGGAGGAAATTGCCTATATAACAGCGGCAGCTAAGTTAGGTGTAGGAGAAATAGATACACAGAAGATTACTGTTCAGAAGGTGTAAAACCATGAAATTTAAGTTGGCACAGTGCTTGCGGTATGCGTTGCAAGGCATATCGCTCGTTTTTTTTGTCTTTCTTTTTACCGCTTTGGTTTACCCGCTTGGGTGGCAGGCAGAGGTCTTAGAATGGTTTTCTCGGCTTGACCCCTGGGTGCTGATCAGTTATTTGCGTTGGCAGCACAGCGTACCGGTATGGGGATGGCTGCCGTTGTTGACACTGGTTGTAACTCTTCTATTGGGGCGGGTGTTTTGCGGCTGGCTTTGCCCCTTTGGTGCTTTATTAATGCTGGTTGACAAATTAAGCAGGGCTGTATTTGAAAACAGGGTAATTAACAAAATTAGGATAAATATATTACACCGGTCGCAGCCTGTGCGATACGTTTGGTTCCTGTTTTTAGCGGTGATCTTTGTTTTGGGCTCAAACTGGGTACTCTTTTTAACTCCGTTTGCGCTATTCAGCCATGAGATCGTGCGATGCTTACAAGGCGCGGTTCCCTGGGTGCTCATTGTCATTATTGTCGGTACTTTATTGTCCTCCCGGCTGTGGTGCAGTGTATTATGTCCCACAGGAATACTGCTGTCGTTAGTGGCAAAGCTGCGCTTATTCCGCTATCAGGTTGACGGTAACTGCATTCAGTGCTCTAAATGCGCTAACAGATGTTCCGTAGATGCGGCACCGCTTGATATTGGGGCGGCGAAAGAAGGCTGTTTGGTTTGTGGGGAATGTCAAAAGGTTTGCCCGACAAAAGCAGTTCACTGGCTCCCGCTATTCGCTAATAGCTCTAAAACTGAGAAGGAGCTTGCCGCCGGTAATGCAGAGGTACAGAATAATCCTTCGCGTCGCCAGTTTATTAAAATCACCCTCGCTGTTGCGGCAGCCGTGGCATTATGGAAAAGCGTTGGGGCGACAGCAAAAAACGTATTGCGCCCGCCAGGGGCCCTTCAGGAAGCGGATTTCACAGCTGTTTGCAACCGTTGCGGCAGGTGCGTTAAGGCATGTTCTAACAACGCGTTGCAGCCGATGCCTCTTACATATGGCTTTGAACGTTACGAAACACCCTATATCATCCCTAGGCAGGCCAACTGTGTTTTATGTTTCACCTGTCAGGAAGTATGCCCGACAGGGGCGATTGCTAAAGTACCTTTAGAACAGGTTATGATGGGTACAGCTGTACTTGATAAAGAGCGTTGCATTGCCTGGGTTGATAATAAACAATGTATTATATGCGGTGAGCAATGTCCGGTTCAGGCCATCGAAGGCGATGAACATAACCCGCCAATGGTTAAAGCCGATAAGTGTGTAGGCTGCGGTACTTGTGAAAAGGTTTGCCCGGTTGATGGCGTGGCCGCGATTGTTGTACAGCCTAAATAGATCCCTGGGGGAGTCAATATGGATTAGATACATTACGGAGGAATAAGAGTGGATCGACGTACGTTTATTGTTAGAGGTGGGAAAACTTTGCTGACAGCCTCGGCTTTAGGTTCCGGATTAATTGCTTCGTTTTTAAATTTCGACCCAGCTTTTGGGGGAAATCCAACTAAAGATGAGAAAGAGACATTTAAGCATTTTGCTAATTATGTTAACGGCAAATTTGTTAACGAGATACCAACACGATTCGTTATAAAGTCGTCAGACTCCTTGCCAACGAATACGGCGGATTCTAGTCCAGATGAGAAGGACCGCAATCCGGTCGGTCAAATTCCTGTTTCCGTCGTTGATTGGGACAAAGTTAAAAGTGAAGAAGATAGTTTAACCTGGTTTGGGCACTCTTCATTTCTTATTAGTATTGATAATAAAAAGCTATTGATTGATCCTATGTTAGGTTCTATCGCCTCACCGGTTTCCTTCGCAGGAATTAAAAGGTATCAATATAGTGAAAATATTATGCTGCACATTATTGATGAAATGCCACCTATTCATGCAGTTTTAATTTCCCATGACCATTACGACCATTTAGATTATCAGTCTGTCGTAAAGCTAAAGAATAAAGTATCCCATTTCTTCGTTCCTATTGGAGTAGGTTCCCATCTGATTCGCTGGGGTGTTCCCAAAGAAAAAATCACGGAACTCAATTGGAGAGAAGAGATGGAGTACCAAGGATTAACTGTAGCTTCAACCCCAGCCAGACATTTCTCTGGAAGAGGACCTTTTGATCGGGATGAGAACCTATGGGGTGGGTGGGTTATTCTTGGCAAAAACACCCGTTTATATACCAGCGGAGATGGTGGATATGGTCCTCATTTTAAGGAAATCGGAGAGAAATACGGGCCTTTTGATATCACCTTAATTGAAGGTGCTCAATATGACCAGCGTTGGCCGGATACTCATATGACACCGGAAGAATCAGTCCAAGCAAATCTAGATATAAAGGGTAAGAATATGATGTTGATGCGCATTGGGGAGCATTTACCTTAGCGAATCATGGGTGGAAAGAACCAATAGAACGAGCATTAAAAGAGGCAAAAAAAGAAGGAGTAAACCTAATCTATCCTAAAATTGGCGACACGGTCCGACTTGATTCAGACCTACAACTTCCTTTTTCTCAATGGTGGAATTTTTAACATGACTTCACTCTCTTTAAAAGATCACGTTTCCGTCGCAAGGGCTATATCTTTTCTCTTTTGCCTGACGGTATTGTGCTCTCATGTGTCATCTCATCTGTCCTCTCTCCATTCTATAAATTTTTATTCCAAGTAAGAGTTCATGGAGCAGATAGGTTCATGAACTCTTTTTACGGTTAGTTATAACCTGTGGGTTTATACTGGTGAACATATTGAGACTTCTGTATAAGCTTAATTATTCTTATAATGATGAAGAGGTGGAGTGAGTTAGATGATCTAGATTATGGGGGAATAGAAATTGGATCGTCGTGAGAACTTTGCCCGCAGTCAACCCTTCTAAAGGGTCTTGCAGTCCGGGGCAAAGACGTAACAAAATCACAAAATAAGGTATCCGAGTGGCTACGTGAAATTGGATGACGAGTTAATGAATTTAAAGTTTGAGTGCTACTCTTGCGTTGACCCCACAACAAAAAGAATTGATGTTTGATTAACGAAAGGTGTATTGCCTACTATGAATAATTTTGTCTTTGAAAACTCAACCAAGGTTTATTTCGGTAAAGGCTGCGTAAAAGAGTATCTTGCCGATGCCCTCAGCAGTTACGGAAATAACGTGCTGCTGGCCTATGGCGGTGGTTCCATAAAAAAGAACGGTATATATGATGAGGTAACCACTATATTAGAAGCTGAAGGGAAGAACATCATTGAATTTCCCAATATTATGGCAAACCCTACCTATGAAAAGGTGTTAGAGGGTGCAAAGCTTGCAATAGAAAATCAGGTCGATGTCATTCTTGGTGTAGGCGGCGGTTCGGTGATGGATTGCTGCAAAGCGGTTTCTATGGCGGCTGTTTGCCAGGAGGATATATGGGAGAATTTTTGGGCAAGATCTGGCGTTGTGGATTTTGAACCCTTGCCCCTCGGCGTGATTGTCACCGTTTCGGGTACGGGAAGCGAGATGAACGGTGGTGCGGTGATTACCAATGAAGAAGTCAAGGTGAAAACCGGCCGTGACTACCCGAAATGTAATCCCAAATTCGCCATGATGAATCCCGAATACACCTTCACTGTGCCCCCAAAACAAACAGCTTCCGGTGGCTTTGACATTTTAAGTCATATCATGGAAACCTATTTTAGCGAGCCAAATGAGGACAATGTTTCGGATGATATCTCCGAAGCGCTGATGAGAAGCGTGATCCGCAATCTTCCCATTGCCTTGGAAAATCCGTCAGACTATACGGCTCGGAGCAATCTCATGTGGGCATCTACTATGGCGGAAAACCGCATCATCAAGCTGGGAAAAAAGGCTGATTTTCAGGCACATCAAATTGAGCATCAGCTTGGTGCCTATACAGATTGCAACCACGGCGGGGGCTTGGCGGTAATCAGCCCTGCTTACTATCGGCACATTTATGCCTTTGGGCTGAAAAAGTTTGTCCGGTTTGCAAAGGATGTCTGGGGTATTTCCTATGACGGTAAAACAGAAGAACAGCTTGCGGCGGAAGGCGTTGAAGCCCTTGCTCAGTTTATCCGTGAGATAGGTTTACCGATAACTCTACGGGAGCTGGGTGTGACAGATAAAGCGCTGCTGAAAGAGGTCGCCCATTCCTGCAACATATCCTCCGGAAGCTATAAGCGAATGACGCAGGAAGAAGTATTGGGGATTTTGGAAGAATGTTTTTAAGGTAGATCAGGCGGCTGATTTGAAGGCAGGGCTGAAAAAACTGGGTATGTCGAAATAATAAGGAGAGTAACTATGATTAATAAGAAAATGAAATATAAAATAATTGCTGTCCTGTCTACACTGTTAATCATATCTTTAAGTGGCTGTAGTGCTAGGACAGAAACAAACACAGAAACAAACACAGAAACAAACACAGAAACAAACACAGAAACAAACACAGAAACAAACACCACTAATAGTACTGAAAACCAGATTGTCAAATCGGGAGATAAAAATACATTAATAGTCTACTTTGCTGTTGCGGAAAACAGTGAAGTCGATGCAATTTCTTCTGCCAGTGTGCGTGAAGTGAAGGGAGAAGCTAAGGGGAATATCCGTGTCCTTGCCGAAACCATACAGAGCCAAGTGGGCGGAGATTTCTTCTCCATTAATACTGCTCAAGATTATCCGGGGAAACTGAATACACTCATAGATTTTGCTGCCGAGGAACAAAAAGCAAAGGCCCGGCCCCAATTGATTTCCCATATTGAGAATCTCGATAGTTATGACAGGATTTTTATCGGTTACCCAAATTGGTGGTACGATTTACCTATGCCACTTTACAGTTTCTTTGAAGACTATGATTTCTCAGGAAAGACCGTCATACCTTTCGCCACTCACAATGGTAGTGGATTTTCTAGTACCATAGAGACTATTAAGAAACTAGAACCGAAGGCTGCTGTCATGAAAGGATTCACCGTTAACCAAAGCAAGGTTCAGGATGCGGAAGATGACGTGACTGCATGGCTTGGTGAGCTGGGAATAGTAGAATGACACCAAAGCTGAAATTGAAAATCACAATTGATAGTTTATTAACTGTGCTGTTGCCGATTCTCATGGCCCATATGTTAACGGGGGAGAAAGTGCATGAATGGGTTGGAGCGCTGATGTTGGTACTGTTTATCACCCATAATGCCCTAAATATTAACTGGTATCTAAATCTAGGCCGTGGGAAATACACTCCGCAGCGAATCATGCAAACTATTATCAATCTAATGTTGTCTGCAGCTATGCTGGGGTTGATGATAAGCGGCATTATGATGTCACGCCATGTCTTCTCCTTTCTGCCCATAAATTCTGGGATGTCCTTTGCCCGGAACCTGCACATGCTATCTGTGTATTGGGGCTTTGTACTGATCTCGTTGCATCTTGGCCTGCATTGGAAGATGATTATGGGCATAGCCCATAAGTCATTAGGAGTTCAGTCGGCCCCTCACCGCACTAAAGCAGTGCTTCGATGGATGGCAATCCTAATTGCTGCCTTTGGTGTGTATGCGTTTGTAAAAAACGATATTGCCTCTTACATGCTTTTGAAGATCGAGTATGCCTTCTTTGACCCTGAGCAGTCAGCAATGCTATTCTTTGCAGAATATCTTGCTATGGTGGAATTGTTTGCCGGTGTTTCCTATTATTTGGATAACCACACTAGAGGAGCTTGAAAGTTGATCTTGATAACGAAAAATAAGAAAAGGCTGGCTTCAATGTTACTGTTCATTTTCCTAGCAGGGATATTGACAGCTTGTAACACAACTATTGATAGGGGAAATCAAGCGGAGGGATATGAAGCTGATACCTTTGCTATGGGAACTGTTATTTCACAAAAGGTATATGGTGATAACGGCGAGCTTACAAGCGATCAGGTCATAAGAAAGATAAAATACCTTGAAGAACTTCTCACGTTTAATGCCCCTTTAGGGGATATTAATGAAATCAATAAGAATGCTGGGATAAAGGATATTAAGTTGGATCCAGAGACGATCAAGATAATAGCAAAGGCTCAGGAAGTAGCCAAACTGAGTGCTGGTGCCTTTGATATTACAGTTGGCCCATTGGTGAAAGCCTGGGGGATGGGAACAGACCTTGCGCGTATTCCGACAAAGGAGGAATTGCAAAAATTACTTCCCCTGGTTGATTATAGAAGTTTAACCGTTGATAAAGACTCGGTAGGTCTGAAAAAGGTGGGACAATTACTTGATTTAGGGGGCATTGCCAAAGGATATGCAGGAGATGCTGCCCTAGAGATCTACAAACAGAAGGGCATTGAGTCAGCCTATATTAGTCTTGGCGGTAATGTCGTAACCTTAGGTAGCAAACCAGATGGGAGTCCATGGAAGATTGGAATTAGTAATCCCAGACCTCAAGGAAGCAAAGCAAATCAACTAGTTGGCGCTGTCAAGGTAACAGACAAAGCTGTAGTAACAGCAGGAGACTATCAAAGATACTTTGAAGAAGGCGGGCAACGATATCATCATATCCTCGACCCAACGACAGGATACCCTGCCAAATCGGACCTGATGAGTGTAACCTTGGTTACTGATTCTTCTTTGGTAGCAGATGCGCTTGATACAGCTGTTTTTATATTAGGTTATGAGAAAGGCAAGGAACTCCTCCGTAAATACGGAGGAGTAGAGGCTATTTTTATCACCCAAGATAAAAAAATCTACGTTACTGATGGGTTGAAGGATACGTTTGAATTTATGGATGAAAGCCAAGAATTTGAGTATGTAAACGGAATCATAACCATGAAATGGGGGATTCAATTCCACTATGAAACCATGGCTTAGCTTAAAAAAAGGTGATATTTTCTTATTAGTGATTGGAATGATGGTATTACTACCTCTGTTATGGTTCTATTTCAACGATGGAAGACAAAAGCCAAGTGATGGCCTTAAAGCAGTGATAACACGTGATGGGAAGCTTATGGCTGAAATTGACCTTAACAGTGTACAGGAACCTCAAACTTTTGAATTTCAAGATGGCATAAGAGTGCTGATTGTGGCTGAAAAAGGTTCCATTAAATTTGTGGAAGCGGACTGTCCCGATAAAATCTGTATCAAAACAGGAACCCTTACTAAGCCTGGTGATAGAGCTATTTGCTTGCCTAGTAAAACGATTGTAAAGGTGGAGGATAATTGAAAGTATTATTTAAAGGTATTATGAATGGATAAAAACAAAAAATATGCTGTAATTATTATTTTAGTCACTAATGCGATTATCATTTCATGCCTTGAATCGTTTATTCCAATTCCGATCCCTGTACCGGGAGTAAAGCTGGGATTAGGGAATATCATCACCATGATAGCCATTGTTTTTCTGGGACTGAAGGATGTCCTCTTTATCGTAATCGTCCGATGCTTTGTAGTAGCTTTCCTGACGAGGGGTGTCGTGATGCTAGTCCTGAGTTTAGCCGGTGGCATCTTGAGTACAATTGTAATGTGGTTGCTTTTTAAGAAGCTGTCGAGACTATTTAGTGTTAAAGGGATTAGCATCGCTGGAGCTATAGTACATAGTACAGCACAGATCATGGTAGCAGCGTTTATCTTAGGTCAAGCTGTTGTTATGTATTATCTTCCAGTTCTTATTGTATCCTCTATTATCACAGGTTTACTCACAGGAAGCATTGCTGAGATTGCCATAAAGGAAGTGGCTCTAAAAGGGGTATTCTCCGATGATTACAAACCAAAAGATCAACAATTCCGATGACCTCGACGGTTTGATTAAGTTCATTTTGACGGCAGCTCTTGCCTGTTTGCCGTTCCTTATAGTCGAGCAGATGAATTATGTTATTTTGTCAGTTTATTTATTGGGCGCAGCCTTTGTTCTAAGAGTTAGATTACGAACTTTGATGGTTAGTGCTGCTTCCTATAGCATCATTGTTTTGCTGCCATATTTTTTTGGACTTTTGCTTAGCAGCATTTTATATTTAATGACTGACAACGCCTTATTTCGAGTTTACCAGGGATACTATGAAGTCTCACTAAGACTATTTAGATTGTCTGTAGTTTGGTATGTTAGTATGCTTTACTTTTATACGACGCCTATTGGTACAGTAATTGGGCTTCTGGATAAACTTTTTTTCCCTTTGAAATTGATAGGTGTTCCGGTTACCAATTATTTAAAAGTAGTTATGTGTATAGTTATAGAGTTGAAGGAAACGGGAACTGATGTCGTAAAGAATCTTAGGGAAAGTATGCGTTCTAATATAGGAAGTGAAAAAAAGAAGTTCCAGAGAAATATAACAGGAATATCGCAAATAATAGTAGCATTAATTGTAAATTCTTTTGAAAAATTGGATAAAGTACAGAGTTTCGTTGAAAATGCTAAGCCTGAAGACTTATACGGTTATAGTTTTAAGATAACTAAAAGGGATATAGCCGTCATATTCAGCTTTGTCTTATTAACAACAGTCGTTTCCATTATCGAAAATGGATATTGGTTATAGACTTTGTGAAATAAGAAACGGGAGGAAACTATAATGAGTGCCTGCCTTGACCTTGTGTACGCCGACTCTGACGGCAAATCTCTCGTAGAGCGCATTGAATCCAGAAACGGCGTCCATACCCTTGAGCATGGTGCCGCCATCGGGCTTGGCAATCTCGGATATAAGCTGGTTAGTATCAATGACTGAAATAAAATGACGTATGAAGAAATACTGGAAATTTTGGAAGAATGTTTTTAAGTACGAAAAGAACTTTTGACAGGTCTGTAGTTTGCTAATATTAAAATAAAAATAAGATAGGAGAATCTCAATGAAAAAAGCAACATCAATTTTGATATCCCTGATTATGATATTTTCTCTTGTTGGGTGTAGCAGCAAGAAAACATCCTCCTCCGACAATACGCAAACATCTTCTTCGGATTCTACAACCGTATCGCCTGACAAATCTACGCTGAAGAGCGAGTTGTCGACGGACTCCTCAGGGCAGTCCGCCACTAAAAGCTCCAAGATACTGATTGCGTATTTCACTATGCCGGAGGATGTTAAGACAGATGGTGTGGATGCAATTGCTACAGCTAGTATTGTGGTAAAAGACACAAAAGCATTAGGCAATACTCAGTATATGGCCCAAGTGATTCAGCAAACAGCCGGTGGCGATTTGTTTTCAATTAAATCGGTGCAACAGTATCCGCTGGATCACAAACCGCTGGTAGATCAGGCTGCTGATGAACAAAAGAAAAATGCGCGTCCAAAGCTTTCTACTCGTGTGGAGACTATGGATGACTATGACATAATTTTCCTCGGATACCCCAACTGGTGGGGAGATTTACCCATGCCACTTTACACTTTTCTTGAGGAATACGACCTCTCCGGCAAGACTATCATCCCATTCTGCCCCCACGGCGGCAACGGATTTTCCCGCACTGTCAGCACAATTGCTAAAATGCAGCCCAAGGCAACTGTAAGCAACGATGGATTTACCGTTTCCAGAAATGATGTGGCTGACTCTGAAGCTGATGTGAAGGCATGGCTTGGTGAGCTGGGAATAATAGAATGACACAAATCTCTAGTAGAGCGCATTGAATCCAGAAACGGCGTCCATACCCTTGAACATGGTGCCACCATCGGGCTTGGAGATCTCGGATATGAACTGGTTAGTATAAATGACTGAAATAATTCAGCGTGTAACATACACCCTTGGGCGTTGGGAGTTCATGGAGCAGACTGTTCCATGAACTCTTTTACATTTGGCTACAACCTATAGGTTTACGCTCGTGAACATATAGAGACTTCTGTATAAGTTCAATTCTTTTTATAATGTAAGAGAAATACAAGTGAATTTGATCAAGCTGTCATCGTAGATGAGATAGTTGATGTGGACTTAGTAATTAAACGATTAGGAGGTAAAAAATGCGAAAATTTACCCTAAAAATTCTATCTCTGCTCATCTGCGTCTGTCTGCTTTTGTCCGGGTGTGTAATAAGCGAAACAGCAAATGAGAATGTGTCTGCGGAGAAAACACCCAAGCAAAGTGAATCGGTAAACGGAACTACAGCCACCACGGAGGATATCCCCGTTATAGCTGAAAAACTGATAGAGCAGGTCGCGGCGCCCGATTTAGTGCCGGACGATTACAAAAAAACGTCCGACAAGGCAGGAAACGTAGTCAGAATAGAGTACGACACCTTTAACTATTTGGATGGCAAAACACGGATAACCAAACCGGCGTATGTATATCTGCCCTATAGCTACGATGAAAACGACACCGAAACTCGGTACAACATCATCTATCTGATGCACGGCTGGGGCGGAACGGCCGAGGGCTTTTTGGGTAACAGGGGTGTGCAAACTCTTTTAGACAACATGATTGCAAAGGGCGATATTCCCCCGATGATTGCTGTCAGCCCCACCTTTGATGCCGAAAACAAGGGACAGGATTTTTCCCTTTCGGTGCGGGAGCTTACGGTATTTCACAATGAGCTTGACGCAGAGCTGATTCCCGCTGTTGAGGGACAGTTTCACACATACGCCCAAACGTCAGACAGTGCAGGGCTTGCGGCTTCAAGAGAGCATCGCGCCTTTGGCGGCTTTTCCCTTGGAGCGGTGACAACCTGGTATCAGTTTATCGAACACCACGATAGTATCAAATACTTTCTCCCCATGAGCGGCGACTGTTGGGTACTCGGGCAGTACGGTGGACGTTATAAGCCAAAGGAAACAGCGGAATATCTTGCCAAGTTGGTGGAGGAAAATGGTCTTGAAGCGGACGATTTCCTAATCTTTGGGGGTATCGGAACAGATGACCCTATCTTAGAGCAAATGGATTTTCAGATGCAAGAAATGCTTAAAATGACCGATGTTTTTACGGCAGAAAATTTGATTTATCGAATAAAGCAAGGCGGCAGACACGACTTTGTGGCTGTCGAGGAATACATTTACAACGCATTGCCTGTGTTCTTTGCAGATGAAGGTTGAATAAGTTCGTTGGGTAAAATCGTTGACAATCTTTTAATAAGACAATTGTAGAAAAAGAAGGTGATGTTTTAGACGCGATGAAAAAAGTAGAGAAGACTATCTAAAATTTGAATCCTGTTAATTTATGGAGAGGTTTCACGAAAAGTCTACTACAAGTTTGGTTAGCATGTTTAATAAAAAGGAGAGGTTTTATGAAAAAGACAAAGTTATTCAATATAGTAATGGTGATCGTAATTTCTGTCAGCCTTTTGGCAGGCTGCAGTGCTTCCGTAGAAAATCAGACAATATCATCGAATACAGTAAACAAAGAAACCGTGAAAACAACAGCAGGCCTTCTACAGGGAACAAATAATGATGGTATTTATACTTATCTTGGAGTTCCTTATGCAGAGGCAACAGAGCGATTTGTCCCTGCAGGTGAAGTTAAACCTTGGGATGACGTTCGTAAGGCAGACGCTTATGGTGTAATGTCACCACAGGGCGCCATTCTAGGAATGCCAGTAAATAATGATGAGACTGGTACAAATAATAATTGTCAGAATCTGAATATCTGGACTCCTGGAACAGGCGATGGACAGAAGCGTCCAGTTATAGTTTGGCTATATGGCGGTGGCTTCTCTATGGGAACAGCCAACAATGTTATGAATGATGGAAAGAATCTAAGCAAAAGTGGAGATGCTGTGGTTGTATCTGTGAATCATCGTTTGAACGTATTTGGTCATCTAGATCTGTCTGCTTATGGTGAGAAGTATAAATACTCTGGAAACGTTGGAGTTACAGACAATGTTGCAGCACTAAAATGGATTCATGATAATATTGAAGCATTTGGCGGTGATCCGAGTAACGTTACTGTTTTCGGTCAGTCAGGTGGTGGCGCGAAAGTGCTTTCTCTGATGACCAGCCCCTATGCAAAGGGACTTTTCCAAAAAGGAATCGTACAAAGTGGAGCAACAGAAACCATGGGTGTTACGTTCTCCACCAAGGAAGAAAGTCAAACATTAACAGAGCATATATTAAAAAATCTTGGTATTACACCTGATAACATTGAAAAACTCCAGAATGTTTCTACCCGTGATCTGCAGGAAGCTTCTAGCAAAGCATTGCAGGATACGGCTAATATCTATAAAATTCCTGCTGCTTTTACCGATAATTATGCCATGGAATGGGGACCAGTTATTGATGGAAATTATATGCCTACCAATCCTGTAACAGAAGACGGCTTTGCTGATGCAGGAAACGATATCCCACTTCTAATAGGAAGCAATTTGAATGAGTGGACAACGATGGTGCCAACCAGTGCTCACACTAATATGACAGAGGAAGGAAAAAACGCCTTTGCACAGGCTTATCCTAATGAGAAGGCTTCCGGAGCACAAAATGTAGACACATTTATCCGTTTGCCGATGCTAAAGATTATGTCACATAAGGCAGATCAAGGCGGAGCACCTGTCTATGCCTATGTGTTTACGTGGGAAAATGCTACGCGTGGTTCAAGTCATGGCGCAGAAGTTCCATTTGTGTTTAATAATGTAAGTGGTGACGCCGATTCACAGAAACTGGCTAAAACAGTTAGTCAAGCATGGATTAATTTCGCAAAAACAGGAACACCAAGTGCAGAGAACTTACCGAAATGGGAATCATATGATCGTGAAAACGGAGCAACTATGATTCTTGATACAAAATCTGAGTTGGTGCATAATCATGATAAAAGACTTATGGAACTATTGGAACCAGATTATAGTTACGAAATAAAGCGATGAAAAGTTGGTTCCTGCGAGAACAGCAGATAGGACGAATAATGTGGAATATGTAACTGTTCGGAAAACATTGAGGAAGGTGGTAGTATGCAATATAGGTAGTACAGAATGGTATTTGCCATCTTTTACTATCCGGGCGATGTGGCGTTTTGCCCTCCCGGTGTGAAGCATTGGCATGGTGGCAGTGCAGATACGAGTTTCGCCCATATTGCCGTCAATACAAATCCGGAGCGAAGCGGCGTAGAATGGTTCGACCGCATTTCGGAAGAGGAATACAGCCAGCTGCCAACCGAAAAATAATAGGATGATGAAAATGAAGAAGAATCCAATTATTATCCCAATCATCATAGTCTTGCTGGCAAGTCTTTTGATTTATCTGTTTCTGGGTTCGAAAGCCACAGATGTGAGCAGCGATATACAGAGAAGCGGAGAAGATAACAATGCTTTCTGGCTGAAGAGTATAGGAATTGATTTAGATATTAAAGAGGCAGATACATCATCTGTAAGCACCGAATTTAAGACGGTAAATACGCCGGATGAGATTACGGTTGGAACACAAACCCAAAGAGGTTTTATCAACGATAATGTGTTGCTTTCGTCAAGTGATGGGGATATCCATTACAGCAGCTATATCCCGGAAAACTATGAAGGCAGCGAGCCATATGCATTGTTCATTACGCTGCCCGGATGGGAAGGATTGTATTTTCAGGGCGTCGGTGCGAATCTGGTAGAGGATTTCGGGATGGATGCTCCAAATTATAACGATAAAATGATCATACTATCTACTCAGCTGAATGACTGGGGAGAAACCTCTGCGAATCAGGCAATTGCTCTGACTGAGTATTTCCTGGAGCACTACAACATTGACCCGGAAATGGTCTATCTCCATGGCATGTCTGGCGGAGGAGAAACTGGCTCCATCGTTATATGCAAGAGACCGGATCTTTATACTGCCTACCTGATGACCAGTTCTAAGTGGGACGGTGACCTGAATGTATTGGCAGAGGAAAGAACGCCGGTGTATATGGCGATTGGAGAAGATGACAGCTACTATGGTTCCGGCTCCTTGAAAGAGGCATACAAGACCCTGCACGAGCTGTACGAGCAGCAGGGATTAACCGGGGATGAAATACACGAGCTTCTAGTTTTGGATGTGAAAGAGCAGAAATATTTTTTCGACAGAGGTTTTCGGGACCAGCACGCCGGAGGACTGGCATTCGCGCATGATAAAACGATCATGGGATGGCTGTTCGGAGAACATTGAAGGCGGAAAAAATTAATTGAAGCGAAGGGAACTGATTAATTAAAGTAAGAGTTCATGGAGCAGATTGTTCCATGAACTCTTATTGCGGTTAGTTATAACCTAAAGGTATATACTGGTGAACATATATAGACTTCTGTATGAGCTCAATTATTTTTATAATGATCAAGAGGTACGTTATACATTGGCACTTTTCTGGGTCACTGGACGGACCATGCCGCACGGAATGGAAAGTGCGGCCTGCCAGAAATTACCCAATTATGATAAAGGAGTAGATTAAAAACACCATGAACAACACCTGGAAAATTTACATGCTGGCCCTTATCAGCTTCGTGGTTGGCACTTCACAATTCAGCATCGTGGGCATGCTGGATCAAGTCGCTGCTTCCGTCGGCGTATCGGTATCGACAGCGGGACAGCTTATTACCGTATTCGCGCTCGGTAATGCGATCGGCACGCCCCTTGTCATGGTGGCGACGGCGAAGATGAATCAGCGCAAGCAATTACTATTGGCTTTCGCCATCATTTTTCTCGGCATCGTTTCGACACTCGCTCTTCCGGGCTTTGGTTTCCTGATGGCCTCTCGCGTTATACTCGGGGTTGGAACGGGTGTCTTCGTCGTCACAGCTTATGGAATAGCTGCAAAGCTGGCTCCTCCCGGACGTCAGGGAAGTGCGATGTCCAACGTCGCAATGGGCTTTAGTTCCTCCCTTGTATTTGGCGTCCCCTTGGGCCGCCTGGTTGCAGTAGCATATGGTTGGAAGATGATCTTTTGGGGAATCGGAATCTTCAGCCTGTTGGCAACCTTGGCCGTCGCACGTACGATTCCGGCCACAGAAGGTGGAGCGGCCGTCCCTCTGAGCGAGCGACTTGCCTTCTTGAAGCAACCGAGGGTCGCGCTCACCCTCGGTGTGACGTTCTTGGTATTTGTCGGCTTTTCGGTTGTCGATACGTATATTACCCCCTTTCTGACCACCGTCATGCCGACGATGGAACGGGAAATATGTGTTATTCTCATGATCTTGGGCATAGGAAGCTTAATCGGCGCCAAGCTTGGCGGCTTCTTGGCGGATCGAATCGGTATCGCTCGCACGCTCTTAGGTTCCATGGTCGTCCAGGCTTTCGCCCAAGTGTTCCTCTCCTCAGTCTCTGGATGGGTATTCGTCACCATCGTACTGCTTATGTTCTGGGAGACCGCTTGCTGGACGTTTGGTCCAACTCAAAACTTCAACCTAGTCTCGCTTGCTCCGGAAGCCTCCGGTATCGTGCTAAGTCTGAACAGTTCCTTCGTGCAGCTCGGATTTGCAACGGGCGCCGTCATCGGTGGAATCGCCGTGGGAGGTTGGTCTATAATGGCGATCACTTGGATTAGTGCTATTACGGTCACGATCGCGGCCTCTGTAGCGTTCTTCTCATTCGGTCTCGCTCGTTCGTTCATAAGCGCACGGTGATGATGCTGCACCCGTCATCTTGATATTTAAGTAGGAATGGGGATAATAACTAGGTTTCATGCAATTTAACTGACCTCTATTGACTTGGAGTTCACTCCAAGTGTTATGATATCGAATAACAGGAGGCGAAACACAATGATGATTGCCGAAGTAAGTGAAAAATTTGTTCTTTCACAGGATACGCTCCGCTATTATGAACGAATCGGACTGATTCCTAGTGTGAACCGCAATAAAAGTGGAATCAGGAATTATACGGAAGAGGACTGTAAGTGGGTCGAATTTATTAAATGTATGCGAGGTGCAGGTCTTCCGATTGAAGTATTGATTGAATATGTTGGGCTTTTTCAACAGGGTGATACGACCATTGAGGCCAGAAAAGAACTATTTATCGAGCAACGTAAGCAATTAATAACAAGAATGGAAGATATGAATAAAACGCTGGAACGCCTAGATTATAAAATTGCAACCTATGAACAGGTAGTGGTTGAAAAAGAAAAAGAGCTAAAAAGATCGGAGGATTAGTGTATGAATAAAAAAGTATTAATGCTGTCAGGTAGCCCGAGGAAAGGCGGAAACTCCGATCTGCTTTGCGACCAATTTATGCTCGGGGCAAAAGAAGTAGGCAACCAGACAGAAAAGATTTTTTTGAGAGACAAGGAAATTGGTTACTGCACTGGGTGCGAGACCTGCTACGACACCCATAAGTGTGTTCAGAAGGATGATATGGCGGAAATTTTGGAGAAAATGATTGCTGCCGATGTGATCGTCATGGCGACGCCGGTGTACTTCTATACGATGGACGCGCAGATGAAAACGCTGATTGATCGAACGGTTCCGAGATATGAGGAAATCACTGGAAAGGAGTTCTATTTCATCGTTACCGCCGCCGACAGCAGTAAGCAATCCATGGAAAGGACGCTTGACGGCTTTCGCGGATTTACGTTATGTCTGAACGGTGCAGAAGAAAAAGGGGTTGTCTACGGCGTCGGAGTATGGCGCAAGGGTGACATCAACGGTAGCCCAACCATGCAGCAGGCCTATGAAATGGGAAAAACAGTCTAGGGAGAGACGGTATTTACAGGTATCTAAAAACGAACGGAGGAAAGAATAATGAAGGTAATATTAGTTAACGGTAGCCCTCACGCCAATGGCTGTACTTATACTGCGCTGGAAGAAGTGGCAAAGACGCTAAATACCGAGGGGATTGAAACACAGATATTCCAGATCGGGATAAAACCTCTGGCCGGTTGTATTGCCTGCAAAACTTGTGCAAAAACCGGGCACTGTGCTTTTCCGGACCGTGTCAACGACTTTCTTGATATCGCCAAAGATGCCGACGGATTTATTTTTGGTTCTCCTGTGCATTATGCTGCCGCAGGCGGTGCAATTACTTCTTTCATGGATCGCACATTTTATGCGGACATGCTTGCAGGCAGACAGTCTTTTTATTTAAAACCAGCTGCAGTCGTTGTTTCCGCCAGAAGAGCAGGGACAACCGCCACCTTTGACCAACTCAACAAGTATTTCACCATATCGGAGATGCCGATTATTGCTTCTCGCTATTGGAACATGGTTCACGGTGCCGTGCCGGAAGATGTGAAAAAAGACTTGGAAGGATTGCAGATCATGCGCGTGCTCGCCAGGAATATGGCGTGGTTTCTAAAGTGCAAAGAGGCTGGCACGAAGGCCGGCGTACAGCTCCCAGTGAAGGAAGAAAAAATCTACACCAATTTTATTCGGGAATAATCCAGTTCCTCTTTTCGATATCAAGGTCGTTTCTCAGTGCCTGCCGTTCATCGGCTACCCACGCAGCCTGAATGCGCTGAACTGTGTGAATGTAGCTGTAAAGCAATTTGAAAAGTAAGAAACTGGAGGAAACTATAATGAGTGAATCGATTGATTGGAGCAAAGGGGCAATCTTCCCAATCGGGGAATCCTTGCCGGAAATGTTCAGCAAATATTTTATCGGTCAGGCACATCTGAATATGCTGACAACAACAGGCGTTGGTATCGGCAATGTGACTTTTGAGCCGAAGTGCCGCAACAATTGGCATATTCATCACAAGGGCGGTCAAATTCTGCTAGTAACAGCTGGTCGTGGCTGGTATCAGGAATGGGGCAAAGACGTACAGGAACTGCATCCGGGCGATGTTGTGAACATTCCCGCCGAAGTTAAGCATTGGCATGGGGCGGCCTGCGACAGTTGGTTTGCACATCTGGCAGTTGAAGTCCCGGCAGAGGGCGCTTCCAACGAATGGTTAGAGCCTGTCACTGATGAAGTATACAACAAACTTTAATGACAGACAGGAGAACCCTTTTTATTTTAGGTAGTGCATCTACAGGAGGAATAGCCGAATGAAAGAGGTCATGATTTGGACCGGTGCCGGTCAGATTGGTATGGCTATTGCTAGAAGAATGGACTTTGGCAAAAAGCTTCTGGTTGGCGATAAGAAGCTGGAGAATGCGCAGACTATGGCTAAAATTATGAATGACGCGGGATTTGACGTGGTTCCGATGGAGATGGACCTCTCATCCAGAGATTCCATACGTTGCCTGATTGCGGAAGCACAGAAGTATGGTGAAATCTCTATGTTTGTTAATGCTGCTGGTGTTTCCCCCAGCCAGGCACCGATTGAAGCGATTTTGAAGGTGGATTTGTACGGTACTGCTGTTCTGCTGGAGGAAGTCGGGAGGGTTATTAAGGACGGTGGTACTGGTGTGACGGCCCTAGAGGTGATTTCTATAAGAATATGTTTGCCAAATGCCCGGCAGGCCGTCCGGGCACAGCAGATGAGGTAGCCAATGTGGCAGAACTGCTGATGAGACCGCAGGGAGCATTTATCACGGGTGCTGACTTCTTAATTGATGGCGGTGCAACAGCCTCCTATTTCTATGGTCCCTTAAAGCCACAGGTATAAACAGATAAACGAGAGTCGCATATGAGATCTTATTGATTTAGCATTATTAAATATGAGAGGGGAAAAAGAATGTCCAGCAAAGTATACTTTGTAAATCTACGGGCGAGATCAGGCAAGAGCAATAAAATTAGCAAGATCAGAACCTTATTTGATCGAGCGGGTTTTAATGAGCTCATTCAAAAGGATGATCTTACAGCTATTAAATTGCACTTTGGTGAACGCGGCAGTGATGGCTTTATTAGTCCTCTTTTTGTGCGTCAAGTGGTGGATAAAATTAAGGAGAAGGGTGCTAAACCCTTCCTAACGGATACTAATACACTCTACGGTGGAAGTCGGCATAATTCGGTTGATCATTTACTGACTGCCTTGGAGCATGGTTTTGATTATACAGTGACAGGTGCACCAATTATCATAGCTGATGGACTACGCAGTGATAATATTACTGAAGTAGAAATAAATAAAAAACATTTTAAGAAAGTAAAGCTGGCTAAAGATATTGTTAACGCTGACAGCGTAATTGTATTATCTCACTTTAAGGGACATGAGATGGGTGGCTTTGGTGGGACCATAAAAAATCTTGCCATGGGTGGTGCACCAGCGGTTGGTAAAAAAGAGCAGCATGGTACTAAGATTATAGTCGATCAAGATAAATGTATTGGCTGTGGTGAATGTAGCGAAGTTTGTCCTGAACATGCGATTACTGTGAGTGAGAAAGCGCAAGTTGATTTGGAGAAATGCATCGGCTGTGGCGAGTGTCTAACAGTTTGCCCAGTAAAGGCTAACGGGATCGACTGGCAGACAGACTTAGAGGCTTTTCTTGAACGGATGGCCGAATATGGATATGGCTTTGCTAAGGCACATGAAAAACGTATCGGTTATATAAACTTTCTCATAAACATTACTCCTGATTGTGATTGCGCATCCTGGAGCGATGCCCCAATTGTTCCTGATATCGGTTTTTTGGCTTCCACTGATCCTGTAGCTCTTGACCAGGCTAGCTATGATCTGGTTAATAAACAGCTTGGATTCTCTGACTCTCACCTTTCTTGCAATCATGAATCCGGTGCGGATAAGTTCAAAGGTTTGCGCTCCTATATAGACGGTACTATCCAAATGAAACATGGTGAAGAAATCGGTATGGGTAGCCGAGATTATGAATTAATCGTCCTGTAGTTTGTTCTCAATCGAATTAATCCCAAGGGCTCCTACTATAGAATGGTGGGAATGGGGCAGTCTCAAAAGTCGTTTTCCACAAAGTGTAGGGAATTTTGAACTGTTTAAATAAACACAAGAGAGTGATATTCTAATAAAGGCAGGAGTGTTTAGTACGCCTGCCTTTTGCGATTCAATTTGTTAAGAAATGTTACTCTTTAATGCCAAAGATATGAAAAATTAAATACTTATTGAGGTACACATTATCCTACTTTTGAAAATATACCGAAGAGGCTCTCTATCTGGACTGGTGGCTCAAAAAATCCGGAGCTGGCTCTCGCTTTCCGGAATTCAATTTACTCTGGATTTATTCAGACTTTCAATTTTCGCTCTGGGAGGCATGATCATATCTATTAGGGATGCAGATTGTTAGGTGCTCCAGCAGTGTCCCCTCGCCTCCGCCAATCAAACCCTCGAATTTAGGCGGAGATATACATAACAAAAGCCTTGAGGTACATTCTTTGTACTACCTCAAGGCTTTTTTGTATTTAAACGGAAATCCTGTAAAGTCGTTACCAATATTAGTTAGAGGTTTCTCACTAGATGATGGTAGACTCGGGAGCGGAGCCTTGTTACTTGGAATGATAAGGATGAAAAATAATGTTCGGAAATCACAAAGGTTCTCGATGGACGCTTAAGAACTATTAATATCCCTTAGGTTAATAATAGAGGAAAACAGCCAAAAGTGCAGAATAAATCCAATATCGGTTTAAAAGCAGGTGAGAAAACAAGGGGACTTATAAATATGATTATATCTCTTCCCTCTATCGACTATCGACGATAAACGAGATGGTTTCTTATATTTCTTTTATGCTTGGAATAAGATCGAGGTGGAACAATATAATTTTAGAAATATATCCTAAAATGTAGAAAATGTATATTTAAATTGCATTTCTTATGGGATTGATTTAGGTTTTGGCGTCGGAATTGTGGTACGAACTTACTAATATGGAGGCTTAATATGAGAGGAAAAAGGCAGAGGATATTATTAGTTTTCTTGGTTATGTTACTGATCCTACCTGGGTGTAACATCATTGGTGATAACAAAGATCCTCTAACCCCGTCTAAGCCAGTCACGGTTACGGTGTGGCATTACTACAGTGGCCATATTAAGGACAAATTTGATGTTAAAGTTTCAGAGTTCAATGAAACTATTGGCATCGAACGAGGTATTGTCGTGGACGCTCAGAGTTTAGGAGATGTTCAACAGCTGGCGGACGCGGTCTTTGACGCTGCCAATAAAAATATTGGATCACAACCTTTGCCGGATATCTTTATGGCATATCCAGAAAACGCCTTTAGAATACAACGGGTTACAGAACTGGTAAACTTAGATGAACTATTCTCAAAAGACGGATTAGAGCGTTACAGGGCAGAGTTTTTGGAGGAAGGTCGTTTCGGAAAGGACCAAAAACTTAGAATTCTTCCTATTGCTAAATCTTCGGAAATTTTGTATATAAATAAAACCTTTTGGGACCTATTTTCTAAAAAGACCGGTGCTGATGTACAAACTTTAAGTACCTGGGAAGGTTTGGCCGAGGTTGCGAAAAAGTACTATGAACACACCGGTAAAGCTTTTTTGGGCATTGACTCCAATGCCAATTATATGCTCTTATCAGCCATGCAGCTTGGCAATGAAATGTATACTTTTAAGGATGATTCAGTTCGCCTGAATTTTCCGGTGGTTGTGGCCAGGAATATTTGGAATTACTACTATGTGCCTTACATAAAAGGCTATTTTAAGAAAAATGGCCGTTTCAGTTCTGATGATGCAAAAACAGGCTCAGTTATAGCCTATACGGGTTCAACTGCTGGAGCTGGTTACTTTCCGATGGAAGTGACAGTACATCAAGGGGAAGTTTATCCCATTGAACCGATGACATTGACTTATCCCTATTTTGGAAGTGGTAAATCCTACGCCTTTCAACAAGGCGCTGGGATGTGTGTAGCTAAGAGTGATAAAGCCCATGAGTATGCTTCAGGTGTTTTTCTGAAATGGTTTACTGAACCTAAACAAAATATTGAATTTGCCGTTTCTAGTGGTTATTTACCGGTTATGAATGAGTCATTGGATAAGGAACGGTTGTATGAAGAAATTAAAAAGTCAGGGACAAGCGGGGCCATCACTAATATGATCGAAACGACCCTTCAAATGTTAGAAACTCGCAGGCTATATTACGACAAACCGTTTAAGGGAAGTTACGAAATGCGTTTGCTTCTAGATAGTCATTTATACAATAAAATTTCGAGGGATTTGGAATTGTTGGACAAACGTGTCGCAAGTGGCGAGAAGCGTGAAAAAGTCATTGAATCTTTTGTTTCGGAATCTCAATTTGAACGATGGTATCAGCAGATAACAAAAGAAGCGTCTTTAATATTGGTCGATTAATGGAAGAAAAGGTTATAATGAACAAAATAAGTATGGATAGAAAATCAATATTATTTAGAATGACGAGTTTCGTAATCGGATTGATCATTATTCAATCAATCCTTCTGACTGGAACCTTGATTGCTGGAGGTGTGCTCAGTCAAGCGCAAGAAAATGCTTTTCAGTCTTTTCATGATAAAGTATATAATCGTAATGATAATGTACAAAGAGAAATGAAAAATCGATGGACTAATATGACACCATACATACAAGAATTTTCAAAAAAGTTATCAGAGAATTCCTCAAGTAAATATTTTTTTGATTCATCTATTAAAAACCTGATCGATATGTTAAGGACGACGCAAACAACGGGCGCGTTTATCATATTAAAAGACAAATCGACTTATCCATCCCTATATATTCGTGATTATGACCCGCTGTTAAACGATTATACGAATAAGGATTTGTACTTGATTCTTGGGCCCTCGGATTTGGCAAAGGACCAGAAAATCCCGATGGATCAAACCTGGAAATATGACATGAAATTTGATGAGAACAATAAGAATTTCTTTGAGAAACCATTTGCAAAAGCACCCTTGACATTTAATGCCAATTTATTAGGCTACTGGAATCCGCCCTTCGTTTTATTCCCAAACGATTTGCCCATTATAACTTACACCATGCCCCTTTTTGACGCTGATCAAGTACTAAGAGGTGTCATTGGTGTAGAGATTTCCGTGAATTATTTTAAGCAGTTTTTACCAGCAATAGATTTGCAGCCAAGAGATTCTATGGGGTATTTGATCGGATACAGTGGGAAAGGCATGCACGATATCAAACCAATTTTAATGGTGGGTGCGTTACAGAAACGGATGATTCGAGCGGAAGAATCATTTGATTTGACTAAAGAAGATGATAATCGAAGTATTTATACGATAACGAATCATAACAGTGAAGATAAGGTATACGCTTGTGTAGAACGAATGGGTCTTTATAACTTCAATACACCCTTTGAAGGTGAGTCTTGGTATTTAATTGGGATGATGACAGAAAACAATCTTTTAGACTATGTGCGTAAAATTCAACAAATTCTTTGGATGTCTCTTCTTGCATCCATTGTGATTGGAATAATTGGTGGTTACTTCATCAGCTATCGATTCACCAAGCCAATTACTCAACTTGTCAAGCAGGTGAGAGAAATCGACAATGATAAAGCAATGCATCTCAGTCCTACGGGATTAACGGAAATCGATGCCCTATCTAGTGCAATGGAATTAGCAAACAATGCGTTGCTGGAATCTACAGTTAAAATGTCAAAGATAATTGATCTGGCGGATTTTCCAATTGGTGTATTTGAGATCAGGAGTGATACAGATCGTGTATTTGCTACGGATCAATTGCCTACAATTCTTAACATAGATCGTGCTATCATTCATGAGATCATTAAGGACAAAGGTGCGTTTATGCCCCATATTCTGCTAAAGCTTACTAAGCCTGAAAAAGAAGATGAAAATGTCTATCGAATAGGTAGGGACACAACCAAATATGTTAAAGTAAAAATCGTTGAAAATGAAAATTCCACCATGGGGGTTGTAATTGATGTGACCGATGAGATTCTTGAGAAGAACAAGATTAAAATGGAACGCGATTACGATCCTTTGACTATGATCTACAATAGAAAGGCAGTACAACAACGCATTGAGAGTATCATAGAAAATCCTAAACCACAGGACGCTGCGGCACTCATAATGTTTGATCTCGACTATCTTAAGCAAATCAATGACACTTATGGTCATAGGTGGGGGGACGTTTACATTAATAGAGCGGTTTCGCATCTTTCTAAGGTTGGGGAGGAATGCAGTGTTCTAGGAAGACGTTCCGGGGATGAATTTGTTTTGTTCTTATTTGGTTTTCTGGATCGAGAAGCCCTAAGAAAAGAAATGAAAGCTTTTTACGAAGGGCTAACCAAAGACTTGCTCGAATTCCCAGACGGTTCGCTTAGACCGATAACCATTTCGGCGGGGCTTTTGTGGATTGAAGACTGGACACTTAAGTACGATGAGTTGCTGCACAAAGCAGATGAACTCTTGTACGAAGCAAAAAGTAAAAACAAAGGTTATTATATCGAAAGCGTCTAGAAACAGATTGGTTAGTTTAACAGATTCTTGAATGAGTAGATGTATTGCTCTGCTCAAAAAGCAAAGGCCACCTTGAATGTTCACACTTCAAGGTGGCCTTTGTAGATGTTATAGTGAACCGTATTGAGAGTAACTGTCTACTATATTTAAACATAAGATAGTTAAGAATTGTTGGTTAAGGTTTCTATTAACTTGTAATAATATAATGGAGGTGATTATTGTGTCGAAATATATTAAGAATCCTATCCCTGTTGAGGCAATTGAATATAGACACGGCATGGAGGATGGCTTTGACGATATAGAAGTAGCGATAAGGTTCGGCTTAGATATTCAAAATTATATTTGGCCAGTTAATTCAGATAAAGTGCCCTTTGTTAAAACTCTGGAAGGAAAACACTATATTAGTAAAGGCGATTATATTATAACTGGAGTTGACGGAGAGAAATATCCTTGTAAAAAAAACATCTTTCTCAAAACTTATACTATGCTTAGTTCATGATTATTTATTTTCATGAATTTTAAGGGGGTTTCTGAGTTGCTCAAGCTCCATTACTTTCCAGTTGTTATTTTCTCGGATAATTATTTCAGTAGCTTTATCAAAAAGTAATTGTTCTCTGTTTTCACCATTATAAGGTAATAATTCACATTCATAGCGATCTTTCTCGCGTTTTAGATTTTCAGCTGTAGTTCGATAATCAATCCACTTATTATGGAATCCAAATGTAGCCAAAATTATTGAGATTAGAGCAACAACCGTACTCATTAGAGCAACAATATATCTGGCAATGGGCCAAACATCAAGAAATAAAGTTGTAAAAGGTATGAATGTTGATATTACACCCTCTAGGACAACAATAGCATAGTACCACTTTTTTAACGAAATGGACTTATTATCATAATATTTAAAGTAACCATTTATATAATCTATAACGTTGCATTTATTAGTTGTCACAATATCACTTCACCTCAGTTACCTAGCACATTAATTTTCTTGAGTTTTCTTCAATGATTTGAGCTGCCCTTATAGGGGAAGCGGCGTAATAAATATTTTTTTTAATATATTCAGGTATTCTGCTATCCGAATTTGCAGTAATATCGATGATAATAGGGCAGATTTCTCTTAAATTCCCGAGTTTTGATAGTCTTATTGCTTCGGATAATTCTTTTTGTACATTCGCACTGCTTAGGGAGTTATCGGATATAAAAACCACAAATAAATCTACCTCGGGCAATGATTTAATAATCTTTTCCATGGTAATATTCTTTTCAATGGCCGACCGGTAACACCGAATATGGCAGTAATCATTTAAGGGCTTTAAGTTATTTAGAATGGTTTCAAAGTCCTTAATATCTTTGCTACTATGTGATAGAAAAATAGTTATCATTTTAACCTCCAGGAGAGTTTAATACATTTTATGTGTGAAGATTAATATACATGCTATATACTTTGGAATTTGTCGATAGCCGTATGGAATGTGTACATAGTAAAGTAATCCTCGCCTAAATTTCCAGGAGGGAATTACGCTTGCTATAAAGGCAAAATAAAAAGCCACTATTTCTAGCAGCTCATGGTTTATTATAAGAGCACGTAATGATCTTACCTAACACCAATATAGATCCCTTATCACCTAGTTATGATCTTGCGACCATAAAAAAGCAAATCACAACCCATATTAATGATTCGTTCGACCTTACAAGATATCTACACAGCTACATACAACCTTTCGGCTGTATATAACCGACTCTCTTACACATACATACATCTACCAACATATGGTTGGGTAAGAAAACTCAACACCCGGCAAAATCTTAGCTCGACCCTTTACGATAAGTTGGAACCTCAAAGCAATCGGAAATAGACTGCAGTAAAGCTTTTCCTAACCACAAAGGATCTTCCCTCCGACTATAGACAAGCGATTACCACCTGTAAATAATCTTTGGCCGACCCATATACACCCAGTAAAGAGCATATATAAATCTTGACTCAACCATTACGTACCCTTATGATCATAGTGTTGCCTTTAGTTCCTTATATTATGATGGTAAATTATGAGAGAATTTTTCTTATGTCATTGCAGCAAGAATTCCGCAATGGAAGCTGATAATCTTTGATGCAACTATTACAGAAGAGGAGAATAGACAATTCAATGAACAATCATCTAAACGATTGCACCAGTGCTTCCCCTACAGTCACGCATGAGCGTCGGTTACGGACGGCCATCATATTGGGCTCGTTGTCAGCTTTTGGGCCATTGTCAATTGATATGTACTTACCGGCCCTACCGATTTTAACAAAGGATTTACACACTAGTCCATCACTTGCCCAGTTCAGTCTGACAGCTTGTCTACTCGGCCTAGCCTTGGGGCAATTAGTTGCAGGTTCACAAAGCGATGTACGTGGGCGGCGTATACCACTTTTGATCGGACTAGCTATCTATACTTTCTCATCGTTACTTTGTGCGATAAACCCATCTATTTGGGGATTGATTTTGCTGCGCTTCATTCAGGGATTCGCGGGCTCCGCAGGCATTGCAATTTCACGCGCCGTAGTTAGGGATCTATACTCAGGTTCAGAGATGATAAAGTTTTTTGCTCTTTTAATGTTGGTCAATGGCGTCGGGCCAATTTTAGCGCCAATTATAGGTGGACAGCTTCTACAGTTCACTTCTTGGCGGGGGATATTCCTTGTTTTGAGCCTCGTTGGTATCGTCATGCTCATTGCAGTCTTTTTTGCTTTACCTGAGACATTGCCTCTTCAACGGCGGTCCCAAGCAGGTCTGATGAATACATTGAACATATTTAGCGTCCTTATCAGCGATCGTGTTTTCATGGGCTATGCCTTGCCTCAAGGACTTGTAATGGCAGCAATGTTTGCGTACATATCTGGTTCACCATTTGTTATCCAAAACATTTTTGGGGTCTCCCCACAAATGTATAGTATCTTCTTTGCAATCAATGGGCTCGGTATTATTCTTTCTAGCCAAATCACAAGCAGACTGGCAAGTCGAATTACTGGAACCAGACTCTTCATCGGTGGTCTAGTCCTAGCTGCGATAGGGGGCATCAGCTTGCTAACGATGATTCTCGGTGGAGCAGGACTCGTAGTAATCTTAACATCTTTGTTTGTAGTCGTATCCAGCGTCGGAGTCGTATCGACTGCTGGTTCTTCGTTAGCTATGGAAAATTACGGTCATTCAGCTGGCAGTGCCTCTGCGTTGCTAGGTTTATTTGCATTTGTCATTGGCGCAATCGTCGCCCCACTCGTAGGCCTTGGTGGCGAAAATACTGCCGTACCCATGGGTATAGTCATCGCAGTCACTGAAGTCGGCGCTATTCTATGTTACATGATATTGAGACCCAGAATAACATCGGGTACCTCTGGATAGCCACTTTAGGGCTAATTATTAGCCTTGTTACCCCCCATTTAAGACCAACTTGGAACCTACTCATTGATTTAATTAATGTAGTAGCCCCCTGTTTATAAATCTAGAATTGAATTCATATGCATAGCAGGAAGATAGGAATCGAATCTTTAGTAGAATTAATTATAGGAGGACATGTTATGAAAATTTCAAAGAAAGATGCGTTGACTTGGTTTGAATTCTTTTCAATATTGCCAGAGGATGAGGAAGTTATGACAAAACAACAAGAAATCATTTACGCTACCTTTGCACAAATTGAGGCTACGATCGATCATAGAAATGATATGTTAATGTCGGAAATCAGAGGCTTGAAAACTTTAGAGAATAGAACATTTTTTGTGGGAAATGAAAGCAAATTCCCCAATGGATGTCGTTCTTGTCTGTTGGGAACCGGTTTGAGTGCAATTAGGAAAACGAACAAATGTAACTTAGAGTGTAAGTTCTGCTATCATTATGGAGAACTGGATGATATTGCTCCGGTTGGCGAGGGTATGTGGGAAATCGGAGACACAAAATTTTATGAGAAGGACATTGATTTACTTCTTTCCATCCAACAGAAGCCCACGGGCATTTCCTATGTTTATTTAGAGCCATTCATGGAAATTGAAAAATACTATTCGGTTATAAAGAAATTCAGTAATGCAGGGATTCATCAACATCTCTATACAAATGGCACTTTAGCTACGGAAGAGACGTTGAAAGCTTTAGGTGAAGCCGGTCTTGACGAGTTGCGTTTCAACCTGGGTGCCTCAAATTGTTCGGATAAAGTGATTAAAATTATTGCAATAGCGAAAAAATACATTAAAAATGTAGGTATTGAAACGCCAATGACTCCTGAGTTCTTCGAAACTTTTTTCAAGAAGAAGCAAGCGATTTTAGAGACAAAGCTCGATTTTATCAATTGCGCAGAATTGCACTTAAATGCCAATAGCATAGACAATTATTACGGGGAAAACATGTATATTTGCAGACATGGCTATATATCTCCGATATGGAGTAGGGAGTTAACTCTGAAATTCATGAAAATAGCCGTTGAAGAAAGCTGGGATTTAGCAGTTCATGATTGCTCAAACTATACGAAATTTGCTAGAGGTTTGAATTTTAGTGGCAATGAGGGTAGGTGGGTCGGATCCAGTAATTATACCTGTGAGTTTTTCAGAATACCCTACGAAGTATTTTTACCCATACTGCGTGATGACAATTTCAAATTTTTAAGTGAAGAGGAATTGCCTGTCGGCTATAAACCAGGAGAGCTGGTTTTTTAGTGAGGTAGATACCAAATGTTGCAAAAACAAAGTGCTGACAAGAACATAAAAAGTCCAGTAATACTGGGCTTCTCGGCATTTTAGAGCAAATATGTTATAAAGTGTGTATAGTAAACTTGGGTGCATGCATTTATTGAGGTAAAGCCTCTTGAAAGTGAACTCGTTCAACTAAAGTTGAACATCGAGTCTTAGGTGGGGGACTCTACCCCCACCTAAGCAGAATAAGGTGTACCACTCCCACTTGTAGAAGTGGGAGTCTCACGATTTGGATGAAATTATTGATCCTGCTCCATTTCAAAGATTTTCGGTGAAGTCGCGTGAGAACTACCCTAAGTGAAAGTCTTGGGAGATCTGTCCGGCGGTAGATGGTGTAGTCTATTATGCGGAAGTCTTTTTATGAGGGGATTATACATTGAAACGATTAGTAACTCTTTCAATTACTGTATTAATTGCGTTAACTGGCTGCGGCACCGTGGCAGTTAATACTCCCAATGACAACTCTATTAGTAGCAATGGTAATAAGACAAGCTATGCAACTAACGATCCACTGATAACAAATAGTCCTGGAAATTGCTTGGTTTATTTCACTGGTAATGCGGCAAAAAATCGCCCTAACAATCAAGTAAACAATAATATTGCCCAAGAGACCGGAAAAAACTCCACAATTGTTACGGGACCTTCACAGTCAGCGACTGGCCCCGGTGGATCAAATTATACATACAGCAGCGTAATGTCTGAAACAATAGGATCCGGCATAAACAAATTCATTATTTTCGAACCGTCACCCAAAGCTTCCGAAACTCTTCCGGTGCTGGTGTTTTTACATGGATTTTCACCAAATCCTAACCCATCGCTAAACTGTGACATTGTTAACCATCTGGTGAAAAAGGGTTATATAGTAATCTGGCCATATTATGAAAATTTATATACGACAGTTGAAAATTATGACAGCAATGCAGGTAATGCAATAAAGAGCGCGCTGGATTATATAAAAGCGAATTCGTACACACACGCACAACCCAAATACGATGCCAACGAAAACATGGATTTTGGTATACTGGGACATTCCGCCGGTGGCACCACGACCGCTAACATTGCTTCCCGGTACACCACTTGGAACCTTCCCAAGCCCAAAGCCATCATAACCATGAATGCAGGTAAAGATCATAACGGCGGCAGTGGCGGGGTTCCCTATCGGGATTACAGCCAGATTCCCAGTGACACATATATGCTAGCGCTTGTGAGCAGTGACGACATAAATGTCGAAGCTGATCCCAGCACATATATTTGGAACCATTCAACGCAAATACCGTCCAGCATAAGGAACTGGATATTAATAAAATCCGATAACAATGGATCTCCGGACTCTAATGACATCGTCGCAATCCACAACGATGTCAATAATCAGGTTCTGGACGCAATTGATTACTATGGCGCCTGGAAGTGGGTCACAGCCTTGTTCAACTACGCTTTCTTTGGCACCGACGGTGACTACTGCCTCGGGAACACCGACAACCAGCGTTACATGGGTCTGTGGAGCGACGGACAGGCCGTGAACGAGCCTGTGATTTCAGAGACACCAGTATGGCCCTAAGATGTGGGAACTATTTTTTAGGCAGTAAATTCTGTGAATTTACTAGTATTTCCACCGATTTCAAAAGTGTATCAGATTCGGAGGTTTTTAAAGCTTTTGTCAGCCCACTTGTGGCGATTAAGCATCGTTCAAAGTGGTGCTTTTTCGTTTTTGAACCCATTTTCTTAAACGATGCACTCCCCTTGAGTTTGTATGAATCATTAAAAGATGTAAACAAAATATAAAATACACAAGAACCGCTTCCTTGTACTCCCGTCTCCTTGTGCTTCTACTAATTTAGGCTTGACAAGTATAACTATATATGACTAGACTGATATTAATTGATAGAGGTGCATTGTACAATCAGTACCCGGAGTTGTTAAGGTTTACGCAAGACCGTAGCTTCGGTGAAAGGTGTAGATGTCGAAGTTGGTCCCAATTACGTGGGGACTGGGCTGGTTGAATAAAATAAGATTTGTTCAACTGTCGCGTTTGCGGTGAGCTATCTATATTACGGTATGATTGGAAAATCATATGGGTAATTTAGTAGCTGATTCCGTATCAGCTATTTCTTTATATAAAAGGAGACGTAGAATTAACATGAAAAAGAACACTATTTTCAAAGGTATCGCCACTGCTCTCATCACTCCTCTGGACCAAACAGGAATTAATTATGAGCAGTTTGGCAAATTGATCGATTGGCAAATTGCAGAAGAGATTGATGCTCTGGTGATTTGTGGAACCACAGGTGAAGCGTCGACCCTAACTGACGCCGAGCACAGAGCAGCAATTACATTTGCAGTTCAGCACGCAGAAGGCAGAGTGCCGATCATTGCTGGCACAGGTAGCAATGACACCGAATACGTGCATGACCTCACTCGTTGTGCCTGCGAAGCAGGTGCAGACGCAATGCTCGTAGTTACCCCTTATTACAACAAGGCTACGCAAAAAGGCCTGATTAAAATGTTTACTCAAATTGCCGACAAGAGTACAAAGCCTATCATTCTCTATAATGTACCTTCAAGGACAGGCATAAATATTGAGCCGGCAACCTACGAGGTATTAGCTGAACACGAAAATATAGTAGGGATTAAAGAAGCAAATGGCAACATTTCAAAAATCGTTGAAACGATGGCGCGTGTGCGTGGCAAGCTTGATTTGTATTCAGGCAATGACGATCAGATAGTTCCACTTTTGGCGCTTGGCGGAGTTGGCGGCATTTCTGTGCTTTCCAACATTATGCCGGCACAGACACGTGAGATTTGCACCCGTTTCTTTAATGGTGACATTGCCGGCAGTGCAGAGCAGCAATATAAACTTTATACCCTTATCGAAGCACTGTTTTGTGAAGTAAACCCTATTCCGGTCAAGGCTGCTATGGCAGCTATGGGTTTCTGTAAGGATTATCTCAGATTGCCTCTCACTACAATGGAGGATACAAACCGTGAAAAGTTGGTCTCTCTTATGAGAGCACATGGTTTAATCGTTTGAAAGTCTTGCATATTATTGCGGACCTGTTATTGTAATAGCAGTGCGCCTTTCTCATTCCATGAAATGAAAATAGGGTGATATTCATGACAGGTAAAAAGATAATTAATTTGGGAATTGTTGCTCATGTTGATGCAGGTAAAACAACATTAACAGAACAGCTCCTCTTTTTTTCAGGGGAGCTTCGTAAAAAAGGAAGAGTAGATGATGGAACCGCACAGACAGACTGGCTTTCTGTTGAGCGGGCCAGAGGCATATCCGTTAAATCATCATCCGTACGGATATCTAAAGGAAACTGCCACATCAACATAATTGATACTCCCGGCCACGTGGATTTCAGCAGCGAAGTGGAAAGGAGCCTCTCGGTTCTTGATTGCGCGGTACTTGTGATTTCTGCGGTTGAAGGAATACAGGCACAAACAGAGATCTTGCTTGAGGCTTTGAAGCAGACAAAAACCCCGACGATATTGCTCATCAACAAGATTGATAGGGCCGGAAGCGATGTCGGAAAAATTATAAAAGAAATAAAAACTCAATTTGATCCTGCAGTTATTCCTATCGACAATGTCTTAAAACAGGGCGGCAGGGATTGTGAAATTAAGAAAAGAGAATTTACCGATAAAGACTTTTTTGAGGAGTGCGTCCTGGGGCTTTCGGACTCCGCCCCGGCACTGCTTGAAGATTATCTTGCGGGTGTGCCTGTTTCGGCAGATTTTCTTGAAGAAAGGTTCAAATCTGCTCTGGGCAAAACGCAGATAATGCCGGTGCTGTGTGCCTGCGCATCGCTTGGTGTTGGAGTTGAAGATCTTCTTGAGTTTATTATAAGATTTATGGATGGGTCGAAATGTTTGTCAAATGATGAACTTTCCGCAATTGTTTATAAAATCGAGCACGATAAAAAAATGGGAAAGATCGCCCATGTCCGGATGTTTGGAGGAACGCTTAAAAACAGGGACAGTATCATAATACCCTCAAGCGGTGAAAGTCAAAAAGTAACTCAGATCAGGCGGGTCTTTGGAGGGAGGTTCACCGATATCGGGGAGGTAAAAGCCGGCGATATCGCGGCTTTGTGCGGGCTTTCCTCGATCAAAATAGGTGATGTGATTGGCAAACACGGAAATTGGAGCAGCTATAGAATGGCAGTTCCCTTCTTAAAAGTTCAGGTTTTTCCGCGGCAGAGCAGTGAATTGCCCGATTTATTAGCCGCGCTCCGCGAGCTTTGCGATGAAGATCCTTTGCTGGATATGGAGTATATCAGTGAAGGACAGGAAATTCAAATCAATATTACTGGTGCAATTCAGCTTGAAATACTTTCTTCCCTTTTAAAAGAACGCTACAATCTGGATGCCGGTTTCTCCTCTCCGTCGGTTATTTACAAGGAAAGTCCCCAAAAAGCAGCCGTAGGTTTTGCAGCTTATACCATGCCCAAACCTTGTTGGGCGGTAGTGCGCCTGAAAATTGAACCCGGCAAACGAGGCTCCGGCCTTGAATATCATTCTCTAGTTTCAAATAATGACATTTTACTGCGTTATCAGAATCACATAAAGACCTCAGTACAGGAAACGTTAAAGCAGGGATTATACGGCTGGGAGGTTACCGACCTCAAGGTAACGCTGATCGGAGGAGAACATCATATCTTACATACCCATCCGCTGGATTTTTTTGTTTCAACACCAATGGCGGTCATGAACGGGCTTGTAAATGCGGGGACAACTCTTCTTGAGCCGATGGTTAAAATAAAAATCAGCGCCCAGGAAGAATTTCTGGGTAAAATTATCGGCGATTTATTACTTATGAGAGGTGAATTTGAATCTCCGATAGTACGCGCGGGTACTTTTAAAATTGAGGCGATCGTTCCTGTGGCAACCTCACTGGAGTATCCCATAAAACTGAGGATTATTACCTCTGGCAGAGCGGTTATCAGCACACGTTTTTCAGGATACAAAGAATGTTCGACAGAACTTGGTACTATAACAAAAAGGCGAGGTTTCAACCCTCTCGACCGGTCAAAATGGATTCTATATAAAAGGAATGCCCTAACCTGAAAGTTAGTTTTCACTAATGGGATGATGTGTAATGGATAAGACCCTTTTTGGTGAGACATGTCACACCTTATCCGTTCAATAAGTAGTATAATGGTTAAGGGTGTTTTTTATGAAGATTGGAATTTTAGTAAGAGAAGAAGCCACGCAGATTTGCACGGGAATGGGCTGCCTTAACGCTTTTTTTCAAAGAAAGGATTCCTTTGCTAGATATACTGAGGAACTAGAATTACTAACGTTTACTCACGCTGGCGGTGATTTAAATCGTAAGATTAAAAACATGATTCAAACCGGGATAGAATATGTACACCTTTCTTCCTGCTTGAGAGCAAGGTCACCAGACTACGCCTCATTAGTTGAACGACTCTCTGAGCATTTTACTGTTGTGGGATACACACACGGTCCAGAGGTAAGGAAACGATAGATGTATAGAAAAAACTGGATAAGTCAATTAACCTTTGGTCATAATATAAGTAATTAACTTTGTAAAAGGAGAATTATTTGATGGATCACGATCAATTCGAGCAACTGGGTGATAAATTGAGAGAAATCGGTCACCAAAGGAGAGAACTGGCTGAACAGGTTTTTACTCAAGCCCATCATGGTGACGACATGAAAGCAAAAGATTTGTATGAACAGTTAAGCAGAGTTTCTGACCAAGCAATAAATATCATCTCTCAACAAAAAGAAATGTTGGATCAAGAAGTAAATACCTCTAGTCCCATTAAATGAACAAGCAATAAATTGGAGATGAACTTGCCCCATCCTGGTAAACGATCTAGAAAATATCACTTCTTGTTGAAACGTAATTTTCAAACTAACCAAACCAATCAAAAAATGGCCTCCCTTAGTTGATTAACTATGAAGGGAGGTCATTGTGTCTACAATCTGTTGAAATATTCCATTCTATAATATTACAATAAAATATTGGAGGTAGAGATATGACAGAATTCTGGGAATCAAGTTTTTTGGAAAAACAAACGATGTGGGGATTTGAACCTTCAGACTCCGCAATCTTGACAAAGGACTTTTTTCTTGAAATGAAAGTTAAGGACATATTGATACCGGGTATCGGATACGGCAGAAATGCAAAGATTTTCTATGACAATGGAATTAATGTAACAGGTATTGAGAACTCAAAAACAGCGATTGATTTGGCAAGACAAAACAGGCTTGATATTAGAATTTATCATGGTTCAGTAACTGACATGCCTTTTGATAGTCAAAAGAGAGAAGCTGCGGACACTCACCGACTGGGAAGCTTTTTATCATTTGAAGTTGTTCTAGGTGGAAAGATAGCTGATAGATGAGTAGGCAAAAAGGAATACTAAACTATCCTGAGTTCTCTTTGGAAGGTGTTTCTCCATTTGTGTCGAATTTAGTAAGTTGTTTGGACTGAAACTAATTCTTGTACTCGTTAAGGAAATAAGGAGATGATATTATGGGTTATCAAATTGAAGGTGCTATTGTAAAGGATCAGGGTATAACTTTTGCTATTGTTATAGTTAAAGATGAAACTATTCAGAATACTAGCAAAAGTAAGGAAGCCATGGATGCTTATCGTCACATTTTTCCGGATATGCCGATCATCTTATTGGGCCGAGACTCCCAAGGAAAATCTACTTACTGTGGGCCAAAGGATATGGTGAATTTTCTTGCGAATGTAGATCCTAACAGAATTCCATGGAGGCGTTATATCATCACAGATTAATTTGTAGTTAAGTGAGTCATGGCCAGCCAAGTTTTCTTTGGCTTTTTGGGTCTTTTGCGAAGGTTATTTTGATATACCATAGTTAAAAGGTTTAATAGAACTATTGAAGTTTATATACGATTAAGATAAACTTATTTAAAAGAACATTTACCAAACAGAGACGATGAATGAGAGGTACATTTGGACGCTTATCCCTCGCAGTGAGTTGGTAGCGTAACCGACCTTAATAGGTTGGTTTTTGTTTTTCACATAAAACCACCGTTTGATGATTCTTATTAGTATATAATAAAAAGATGAAAAGGAAAGGAGAGAACAACTCATAAACTGTTTAATATTCTGTAAAAGTATACAAACTAAATAAAAATATTAGGAGGAAATTAGTATGCCATTAGTAACTTCAACCGAAATGTTTAAAAAGGTCTATGGAAAATGTGCCGTCGGAGCGTTTAATGTCAACAATATGGAAATTATTCAAGGAATTGTAGATGCAGCCAAGGAAGAAAAAGCTCCGCTTATTCTGCAGGTTTCTGCGGGAGCTCGGAAGTATGCTAAGCACATTTACCTGATAAAGCTGGTAGAAGCTGCCCTTGAGGACTCTGGTTTACCGATCTGCCTACATCTGGACCACGGGGAAGATTTCGAGATTTGCAAGGCTTGTGTTGACGGTGGTTTTACCTCCGTGATGATCGATGGTTCAAAGCTGCCATTTGCTGAAAATATTGCCTTGACTAAAAAGGTCGTAGAGTATGCCCATGCGAAAGGCGTAGTGGTGGAAGCCGAATTAGGTAGACTAGCTGGCGTAGAAGATGCAGTGAATGTCAGTGCTAAGGATAGCAGCTATACAGATCCTGAGCAGGCCGGTGAATTTGTCCATCAAACGGGCTGTGATTCCCTGGCTATTGCGATCGGCACCAGTCACGGAGCCTACAAATTCAAGGGAGAAGCCAAGCTTGATTTCGCACGCCTTGAAGAAATCACCGCCCTGCTTCCCGGCTATCCGTTGGTTTTACACGGGGCTTCCACAGTATTACCGGATTTTGTGGCCAAATGCAACAAGTACGGAGGAGATCTCAAGGGAGCTCAGGGCGTTCCCGAAGAGTTACTCCGTAAGGCCGGAACCATGGGGGTATGCAAAATAAACATTGATACCGATCTCCGCCTTGCCATGACGGCTTCCATTCGGGAGTATTTGGCCGTCAACCCTTCTGACTTTGATCCTCGCCAGTATCTCAAACCAGCTAGAGAAGCCATTAAAAACATGGTGAAGCATAAGATCAGCGATGTCTTAAACTGCAGCAACCAGCTCTAAGTGGACGATGTACGTGGAGACGACGGTTGAAATATTTAATGCGTTGGTTGAGAAGATTGAAATTCTCACACCAGCGTATTTTGTTTTTGAGTTAATGCATCTGTTGGCATCACCACAAGGTTTTATGCTATGTGTTATGATAGAAAAAGTTCAAAAATTTACTATAGGTTGGTGAACATATGAAGTTTAAATACGGTCTAAATGAAATCCCCTCTTTGGGGCATCTTTTGTTATTTGGCTTACAGTGGCTGGCAATTATCATTCCCATCATTCTTATCATGGGGACTGCGGTGACAAGCCTTCATCCCAGCGGGATGGTCCTTCAAGTAGTCTATATCCAAAAGCTCTTCTTTGTAGTGGCCGTAGCCATATTTTTGCAGGTGATCTGGGGACACCGCCTTCCCATAATCATTGGACCGGCGACAGTATTTTTGGTAGGTATGGCGTCAGGAGGGGGGAGCAACCCTGAGGCGGTCTATACCTCGATCCTCTTAGGTGGTCTTATTTTGGCAGCTGTGAGTATTACTGGACTGTTTGCCTATCTGAAAAGGCTTTTTACAGCAACCGTTATAGCCGTAATTTTAATTCTTGTTGCCCTTACCCTTACGCCCATGATTCTGAATTTAGTAACTGCTCCAACCGCCCACGCCAGCTCCTTCGTAAACTTGTGCTTTTCTTTAGCGATGGTATTTTGCATGTTTATCTCAGCAAAGTATTTACGAGGCTTGTGGAAGTCGACACTCGTCTTTTGGGCAGTTATCGTAGGAACATTATCTTACCTTCTCCTGTTCCCCATGTCACCTCTTCCAACCAACGACCTTCCAATGGTTGATATATTTTGGAAAGGTTTTCAGCCTTTTTTTGTCTTCGATTCTGGTGTTTTCCTCTCTTTTCTGGTCTGTTATCTTGCGCTCTCTGTTAACGATCTAGGATCAATTCAAGCCGTCGATGAACTCCTCAAACCAGATAATATGCCAAAAAGGATCACTAGAGGGGTCGCAGCAACCGGATTAGTCAATGTATTGGCAGGTTTCCTTGGTGTTATCGGAGTTGTAAACTTTTCTTACAGTCCAGGAGTCATTATTTCTAGTGGGGTTGCTTCAAGATATACCCTGATTCCTACAAGCCTAATCCTTTTGGCATTATCCTTCCTACCAAAAACAACTGCAATTTTAGGTAGCGTCCCTTCTGTGGTCATAGGTAGTTCTATGATTTACATTATGTGTTCCCAGATCGCGGGGGGCCTTCAGATAGTTCAAAGCCGGAAATATAAATTTGAGTACGGGCTTATTATAGGACTTCCTATAATTCTGGGTGTTATCATATCCTACCTACCCCCAGCGGTTCTGAATACTTTCCCCCTTATTCTAAAACCAGTATTAGGGAACGGCTTTGTAGTCGGGGTTATAACAGTTCTAATTATGGAGCATATCGTGTTCCCCCAAAAAGACTAATTGAAAAGGACTACCTAGACTAGGCTTAAATTAGCGAGAATAGAAGCTTCATTACCCTCAACAGAACTCTTGGCTTACTCATTTGGCCCTCATCGTAACGGTGGGGGCCTCTTCTGTTGTTTGTATTACCCTCAATGGAGGACTACAGGATATGTCTGGTGTCGAAATGCGCCATGTCATGGCCAGCGTTGGCGCCGCCAAGTTTTCTTAATAAATAAATACTTAATAGTGGTATTGCTTGGCGGTAAATTTTAGAATAGACTTAATTTTAGCTTATTATGAATAAGGAAAGGTGATTGCTGTCGTGAAAAAAACAATCCGGTTAATAGTCCTAATTTTCATGCTATTGATTAATGTTGTTGGATGTGGAACTAAATCTACAACCACAACCCAGCCTACCCAGACAAATGCCAACGGACAGGGTCAGGCCCAGAGTGTTTCAGTTATCAAAGTAGACAAATCAGCTTTAACCAATACGATATCAGTCGTCGGGAAGGTTCTTCCCAGCGAAGAGATTAAAGTGTCGCCTAAATCTTCAGGCCGGATTGAACGGATTCAAAAGGATGTGGGACAGGAAGTCAGCGCCGGAGAAGTTCTGATGGAACTGGACAGCAGTGATTTAGCCCTACAGATAGAAAAAACGCGTCTTCAGCTTGATGACGCCAAGCGCAGCCTGGACCGGAAGAAAGCGCTTGTTGATTCCGGAGCTATATCACAATCTGAATATGATACAGCTTTAAATACTTATGATACATATCGTCTTACCATGCAGCAGAACGAAAACGACTTGGCCAACGCCCAGATTAAATCCTCTATCAATGGAATCATAACTGCAAAAACCGTCAGCTTGGGAGAAACCGTTTCAAGTAGTACGGCGGCCTATACTATAGTAAATATAGATAAAGTGCAAGTTAACGCCACCTTAATGGAAGACGAGGTTAATTACGTCAAGGTAGGACAGGCAGTCGATATTGTTATTCCTGCCATATCCACTCAAACCTATAAAGGAATCGTATCCAAGATAAGCCCCTACGCCAGTGATAAAGATAAATCCTATCCGTTGTGGGTGGAGGTGGAAAATCAGGAACGGGTATTGAAACCAGGAATGTTTGCCGAGGTAAAACTGAAATATAACAGGCTGGAGGGGGTAATAGCCGTACCAAAAGATTGTATAGTTGATAAGGGTGACAAGAAAGTTATTTATGTAGTTAACGTGGACAAAGCAGCGGAGCGCCCTGTCAAGATAGGTATAGTCTTGAATGGAACGGTGGAAGTCACTGAGGGTCTTAATCCGGGAGATATCCTAATTACCAGCGGGTTAAATACTCTAAAGGATGGTAAGTCTGTCAGTATAAAAGGTGAAGGGAAGTAGGCTGTAATACCATGAATATTACCGGATTTTCTATTAAACGTCCTGCTGGGATCACTATGATTATCATGTTCTTTGTGGTTTTGGGACTCTACAGCTATAACCGTATTGGGGTAGACTTGCTCCCCGCCATTAATACTCCCATTATTACTGTACAGGCTTCCTATCCGGGTGCTAGCGCCGAAGAGGTTGAGAAACAGGTGATCAAACCCTTGGAAGGAGCCGTTTCTTCGACCTCAAAATTGACAACGCTGACTTCTACGTGCAACCAAGGTTCGGGCTTCATTGTCCTGCAGTTTGATCTCAGTGCCAATGTTGACCAGGCTACCATGGATGTCAGCAAGAAAATTGATGCCATTAAAGACCGCTTGCCTGATAACGTCAAGGATATCCAGGTTGAAAAGCGGGACATTAATGACCGGCCTGTGATGTTTTTAGGGATGAGTTCGTCCTACTCCAAGGTCACGACGTACAATATGGCCAATGAGACAATCAAAGATCGTCTACAAACGATTTCCGGTGTGGCTAATGTCTCCATTTCCGGGGGCAGGCAGGAGGAAATCGCTGTAGAAGTCGACAAGGATAAGCTCGAATACTATGGGGTTTCCCTCAATAGCATCATAAGTAAAATTGGGGCTGAAAGTGCCGACTCTCCCGCCGGCAAATTGAATCTGGAAAAAGATTATGACCTGAAGGTTTCAGCAGAGTATAAGAGCGTCAATGAGATCGCCAACCTTGCTATTGCCACCTCCGGTGGCGGGACTGTCCCTTTAAAAAATATCGCTACAGTTAACCGGCAGATCCAAAAAGTCACATCCAGCAACCGCATTAACGGGGAGGATCAGGTTGGCATTCAGGTATCCAAGCAGAGTGATGCCAGCGTAGTTAAGGTCGGAGCAGGCCTAAGACAGGAAATCGAGCAGATTAAAAAGGATTACCCTGATTACAACTTTTATATTTCCTATGACTCTTCTGCCTATGTAAATAAATCCTTAAACAATACCATGGAAAGCATTTTTGAAGGCATGTTCACTGTGGCCTTGGCCCTGTACTTCTTCTTAAAAGAGCGGCGCTCCATGGTTACTGTTCTGATCGCCATCCCAACTTCCCTAGTGTCCACCCTTTTTGTGATCTACATGGCCGGATTTACCTTTAATATCATGTCCCTCATGGCCATGGGCCTATGTATCGGGATTTTGGTGGATGATTCCATAGTTGTCTTGGAAAACATCCACCGGCATATGCATATGGGGAAATCCTCGGAAAAAGCTGCCCTGGAAGGTCGGATGGAAATAGGAATGGCCGCCATTGCCATTACCCTGTGCGATGTGGTGGTTTTTTTACCAATCGCTTTCATGAGCGGCATGGTGGGTCAGTTTTTCCGCCAGTTTGGCTTAACGGTCGTTTTCGCCACTCTTTTTTCCCTTTTTGTTTCATTTACGGTCACTCCGATGTTATCCTCCAAGTTTTACAAGTCGGGATTAAGCAAAAAACACTTCAGTTTGTTCGATCGAGTAGACGCCTTGGGCTTTATGCTCAGAGATCTTTACGAAAAGACTTTGCGCGGGGCTCTGAAACACCCTAAAAAGATCCTGGCGGCAGCGTTACTTGTGTTTATGATGGCTATCAGTCTTATTCCTCTCCAGGTCGTGGGCATTGAATACATGCCCCAGTCGGATGAAGGAAGCTTTTCCATTAACCTAGAGCTGCCTGTAGGCACTCCTTTTGAACAGACGGATGCGAGTATGCTTAAGATTGAACAATATGTTAAAGATATTCTGGAACTCAATAATTATCGGTCCAGAGCTTCATCAAACTCAGGATCGATTAATGTAGAGCTGAAGGATAAAAGGCAAAGAAAACGCACAGTCTGGCAGGTTTCCGACGAAGCCCGCGCCTGGTCCACGAAACAATTCCCGCCCGGCACCGTAAGGATAAGTGTGGCTAGTTCCTCCATTGCAGGGATGCCCGGCATGGGTGGCGGCCCGGGCGGAGGCGGTGGCAACGTCCAGATTCAAGTACTCGGCCCAGATAATGATAAGCTTGTAGAAATCTCCAATCAAGTTCTAGGTATCCTGAATCAGACTCAGGGAGCTAAGGATGTAACCAGTAACTGGCGGGTTGGTCAGCCCCAAATTGAAGCTGTCATTAACCGGGATCGGGTTAAATACTTTGGAGTAGCCCTGGCTGATATCAGCAAGTCATTGCAGACGGGGATCACAGGCTCCACAGCCGGAACTTTTGTGGACCAGGGTCTGGATATCGATATCAACGTCCGCTTTAAAGATGGCAATAAGATCCCCATTGAGGATTTACGCCGGATTCCCATCAGCTCAGGAGGGCAGACCATCGCCCTTGGCAATCTGGTAGATTTTAAGCAAAGCGTAGGCCCCCGATCAATCCGGCGGGAGGATAAGCAACGATCCATTACGGTTTCTTGCAATCTTTCCGGGCGCCCCTTACAGGAGTTCATGAATGATGTCAATATGAAAATCAAGGCAGCAGGCATTGATCCCATGTATACCGTCCGGTTTTCTGGTCAGGCCAAGTCTATGAATGATACTTTCGGGCAAATGATTTCAGCTATGCTACTCGCCATTACCCTGGTTTATATGGTTTTGGTCGTTTTGTACGAATCATTTTTAACGCCTTTTATCCGCATGTTTTCTTTACCTTTAGGCTTTATTGGGGCTTTAGTAGCTCTGGCTCTCACCCATAATACCCTCAATCTCTATTCCATGATCGGATTTATCATGATGGATGGGTTGGTAGCTAAAAACGGGACCTTGCTTCTGGATTATACCTTGACGCTCGTTCAAAGGGGCAAGGCACCCCGGGAGGCAGTTATTGAAGCAGCCCTAACCCGTCTCCGGCCTATTACAATGACTTCTCTGACCATGATTTTCGGGATGTTGCCTACGGCCCTGGCCGTTAGTGAAGGGGCGGAACAACGGGTAGGCATGGCTTGGGTTTTAATAGGCGGCTTGATTTCATCGACCGTCTTTACTTTAGTAATTATTCCGATTCTCTTTCTAGCCTTTGACCGCCTGAAGGAAAGATTTAAACAATTTAAATGGCGAAAAGATAGCATGAAAAAACTTGATTTGCCAATTTAACTCTAGCTAATACGTAGTTATGGTCTGACGTTACGGGGAATTTTAATGATCACAATTTTTCTGTCGTGGATTTGGATAAGTGCACATCGCCTCCACCAATACATTGGCGAGTAGAGAGCCCTTCGGGGCTCTTTCTATTGGGGTTAAGAGGGGTTAGTTATGCAATTGTGCAATAAAACCATCAATAATCCTAAGGGTTTTTTCTTTGCTGTAAACTAAATCACTGTCATGCAAGCTTTCAAAGAAATCATGAAAGGCTTCACAAATGTTTTTTTCATCAATGAAGCAAGAAATGATTCCGTTATCATCAGCTGTAATAAATATGAGCCCGTTAATTCCATAAAGTTGGATGGTGGCTACTGAAGAAATTGAGAATTTAGAGCAATCTATCGCTCGGACAAGATAAATATCTTTCTCTATCTCATCTCTCAGCGACTGTAACAAATATTTTCGTTCCTTTACGGTAAAGGGCAAGGCGAAGCGCGGAGGCAAATCTGCCATCAACCCTGTGGTGACCAAATACTCCAAGCCCTCAATTGAAAATAGGCTCATAGGAATTGAACGATAATCCTTATAAACATCAAAGAGCTGATATAAAGACTTGAGCAACTCATCCCTATGTTCAATGCCCTGCCTCAGTTTCTCATCGACCATTTGGTGGGTATAGTACTTTGCGAAACAAGGCTGAGGTTCAATAGTATGAGTAAATTGTCCGGCGTCCTTATAGGCACTCAAATATGTTGAAAGCATCTCCCCACAATCGCTAAGTTTTTTGATAAAGGGATTCATCTGCAAAACTACTTTTTCAAATTCAGTTCGATACGTTTTAAGTATTTCTTCATTGTTATACAATATTGCTGTTGTAAAATCGGCACTAAGGGTCACAAGGCGTTTGTTTGTCAAAATATAGTACGGCATAATCATAGCAATATCTTTTGCTGCATCCGTATTACCATAATAATAATATGGTTGATAACCACTTCCCGCAGTGAAAGCAAAGGGTAGCACATTTAATAATATTTCAAGATTGAAATTTGAATTTTGTAAGGTCTTTGGATTTTTACTAAGTTTAACGATATGCCTTATGCTTATTTTTCCCTTGCGGCTGAAATAAAGTTGATTCAGGAAATCAAAGAGAAAAGTATATTCAAACGGCACGATAAGATTGATTTGAGATGAATTCTCATTATATACAACATCTTCTAATATATTGTGAATCAGATTGTTCACACAGTATTGTCCTGAAAAAACTTTGATATCATTGTTGATTTGGCTATCGAATACCACTGTTTTTTCTCCAATTATCATATTGTCCGTTTTCATATGGATGGTTGCAATTCGCTCAATCATGCCTTTTATATATTTCCGGCTAGCATAAACTTCCTCTCCTACCTTACTAATAGCATGAAATTCAAGGAGTTCCTTGCGTTCTATAGGTGAAACTCTCAAATAATCACACAGCTTTTCAACAAATATCACGTTGGGCAAACGTTTACCTGCTATAGAGCGCTGTATGGTAGTTCGGTCAAGCTCGGCGTTTTTAGCAAGCTGGTAGATATTTGTACCGCAATCTTCGATTAGCGATTTCAATTTATTGCTAAACTTCGACATGGTTTTCCTCCAATCAACATTATCAATTCCAATTGTATATTTGCATTGGCACAATTGATAGCACATATTGAAAAATAACCATTATTTCTTTATCCTGATAGAGTATTAATTACTTAAACAACGAGGAGTTCTCATGTACTGTTTGCCAGTAAAAGCATAAGGGGCTATATACCGATTTGCTAAATAGAGAAAAAAGGGAGAAAAGGTATGCGGTTTATTTACAAAAAATTACATAAAATTATAGTGTTTATTATGGTTGTTTCCTTGATCTTGACAAATACGCCTTTGGTACAGGCAGTAACTGTAAACGAAGTGAACAATGTTTTTAATAACTTAAAAAATAGTTATCCTACTGGGACAATATGGAAAGGAAATTATAAAAATATTGCTTGGGAATGCCACGGGTTTGCATTGCTGGTTTGTGATGCATTGTTTGGCGAAAATGCAAATAATTGGGGAATGGTATATGATGTAAACAATTTGTGTATTGGTGATCTTGTGCGTTATAGAAGTACGACAACATTTGATCATTCGATTGTTGTTACCAATATTTCAGGAGATACTATTTCATACGTTGATTGCAATGGTACTGCTAGTAACGGAACGTATGTTTACAATAGAATTGATTGGACTAAAACTATAACACGCTCTAATCTGCAGGCTTTAGTAAACAAAACTCTAACGGATGGTAGAAAAGGATTTATTCGCCATAAATCAGGGAATAACCTAATCTCACTCGTATCAGATACCACTGCTCCAGCCACCATCATTTATCCCGGCCTTGCTGGATTCACCACCGGTGGTGCGTATTGGTGGAACGCAGCGGGTTATGGCATTAATGGTACAATGAAGTATACTTACTGCAATGGAAATACACGGGATTCCTGGGGGAGATGGTCTTTCAATTTGGCGGCAGTTGGCGGCGATGGGAAATACAAGGTGGAAGCATATATTCCCAACAATCATGCCACAACCGGTAACGCACACTATCATATTTTACATGCAGGCAAAACTGATTATAAGTCAGTAAATCAAAATATTATTGCTAATGCTTGGGTGGATCTGGGTACGTATGATTTTACCTCACCCGGTGATGCAGCAGTGGAACTTGATGATGCAACCGGAGAGACGTATGTAAACACTGGGTCACCAAAGATAGGATTTGATGCTATACGTTTAACATATGTAAGCCCCATAGATACACAATCCGTCACAGGAGTAAGTTTAAATAAAAGCAATTCAGAGATCAATATCGGAGCTAATGATACATTAACTGCGACCATAGCTCCTACCAATGCCGCTAATAAAAATGTCACATGGAAGTCAAGCAATACTGCAGTAGCCACAGTAGACGCAAATGGTAAGGTAGTGGGAGTCAGTGCAGGAACATCAGTGATCACTGTAACGACGGTAGATGGGGGGAAAACAGCCACCTGTACAATAACAGTGAGCACACCCAGTTCTTCGACGAGCATCATTTATCCCGGTCTTGCTGGATTCACTACCGGTGGTGCGTATTGGTGGAACGCAGTGGGTTATGGTATTAATGGTACAATGAAGTATACTTACTGCAATGGAAATACACGGGATTCCTGGGGGAGATGGTCTTTCAATTTGGCGGCAGTTGGCGGCGATGGGAAATACAAGGTGGAAGCATATATTCCCAACAATCATGCCACAACCGGTAACGCACACTATCATATTTTACATGCAGGCAAAACTGATTATAAGTCAGTAAATCAAAATATTATTGCTAATGCTTGGGTGGATCTGGGTACGTATGATTTTACCTCACCCGGTGATGCAGCAGTGGAACTTGATGATGCAACCGGAGAGACGTATGTAAACACTGGGTCACCAAAGATAGGATTTGATGCTATACGTTTAACATATGTAAGCCCCATAGATACACAATCCGTCACAGGAGTAAGTCTAAATAAAAGCAATTCAGAGATCAATATCGGAGCTAATGATACTTTAAATGCTACGATAGCCCCAATTGATGCTACAGATAAAAATGTGATCTGGTCGAGTAGCAACACTGACGTAGCGACGGTAGACTCAAATGGCAATGTTAAAGGCGTAAAAGCTGGTGAATCAGATATCACTGTAACAACAGTGGATGGAAATAAAACAGCCACTTGTAAAGTTGAGGTTAAAGCCGACACACTCCCCAATCAAAACATCTCGCTGGACAAAGAATGGCGAATTATCTTTAGCCAACCAGTAGATTCAGGTACAATTCAGAGCAATATTTTACTATGGAAGATTGACCCTGTAACTCAAACAAAGGTTAAAGTTGATATTACACCAGTTATTGCCCCCTCTAATTCTAAGCTGGTTATTATAACACATGCTACTCCTTTTGCGGCTGGGACAAGTTACGAACTATTAGTGAATGTTGGCATTAAAGACGTGTCGGGAAAATCCTTGTCTAGGACATCAGGTTTATCATTTATGACCCAAACGCCATAGAATTGGCGATCATGATAATGTTCAGCGGTTTGTAAATTAGATATTTAGCCAGCAGTATTAACTGCTGGCATTTATAGTAATATTTAACTAGTGTTATAATTTGACGATGTTTTAGGTGGAATGAACCTGTAGAATTAGAGTCGGTTAGAATACCTTTGTCGGGTTGTACGACGTATTGGCGCTGAAGGGGCGTCTTTTTTTATTTTTGCCTTATTTGATGAAGGGATTTGGCAACGCATGATGAACAACAATAAATTGGAACTTAAATATTTAAGAACTATGAAGTAGTGTTTGAAGTGACAAATTTAGGTAAAGCGGATCAGGGTAATAGATTTTATCCAAATCGTAAGACTCCCACTTCTACAAGTGGGAGTGGTACACCTTATTCTGCTTCGGTGACGATAGTCTCCAGTACGATAGTCTCCGGTGGAGAGTATCGCCGAAGCCGTGATCTCTAAAGGAATACTTATCGGCGTAGGATAGAGTATCGCCGAGCCGCCTTCCCAATAGAAACACTTGGCGGCGAAGGAGGTAGAGTCCATCCTGCGGCGCGAAAGTATTCGTCTGTGGATCTGCGCATTCGGCATAAGTCTCCACTGGAGACTTATGTCACCGAAGACTCGATGTTCAACTTTAGTTGAACGAGTTCACTTGCAGCAGTATATGGTCCTTCTGTCCAAGTCGGGTAAGGAATGTCAAGTGGAGTCTTTGGACTATTTGGAAGGGGAAAAGATCTATTTGGAATTAGATGAAATACAGCTTTTCAGTGGAATGTCTTCTGTTGAGCAAGCACGCATTTTAGGAAAAATGAATCAGCTTCGCTTGCCACTTCAAACAGTAATATTCGAACAAGATACTTACGGTGACTGTATGTATGTTATCCTTAATGGCTCAGTGGACTTGCTCAGAGGGGATCAACTTCTTACAACTATTAAAGAAGGAGATATTTTAGGGGAAATGGCCTTGTTGTCAAATATTCCACGCAGCGCAACGGCGGTGACAGCTACTGAGGTTGTCCTTTTTGAAATTTCCCGAAAAGTATTGCAGGAAATCTTAGCGGAAAATAGTTCAGTTTCGCTATTCTTTATTAGATTACTCACCGATCGACTGATTAAAACCAATGATTCTTTACAGGAAAACAAGAAAACCAATACCAATGTCATTAATAAGAGGCTCGGGTCTCTCCCCGAGGAAGTAAAGTATATTATTCTTTCGGCAGCAATTCTCCCACAACCAGTACCTTTAAAGCTTTGGAGTGAAAGCGAAATAAAGGCTGTAAAATCTTTACTTCCCTTAGTAAGTGATTTCCTTAACATAGAAAGAGACTTTTTCAATGTTCAACCAGCGGTAAAAAGCGTCTTGGCTAACTTGTTTAACTCTATAAGTGGAAAAGACCAGAAAAGCACATTTACTATAAAAGCGGCCATGGTATTTTGGTCAGAAAAAATGTATGCACAGGCAGTAGAAACTTTTATCCAATACGATCATTGGCAAAAGGCAATCAAAATCATAGAAGAAAACTTTAAGTCCCTAAATCCTGAACTCTTAGTTCCAATCTTTGAAAAGTTCTTAGCATGTCCAAATGAAATATTGTTTATTAACCAGAGCTTTTTTAATCTATTGGTTGATAAATTAATTAATCATAACAATAAAGGCGTTTTAGAAAAACTCCTATCTGCTATAGACTCGAAGGTCCTTTTTTCAGAAGATCAACTTTCTCGTATGTACGAAAAATCTGCTGAAATATATCGGTCGCATGAAGATATGCAAAAAGCTTTGGAATATATGAATCTAGCAGCTCTTTACGCGGAAGGCCTGGAGAATGTTGCCTCAGCAAACGCTTCTGGCGGAAGTGAAGGCCGAACTTATCAGCTTGCTAAGCAAAGCCTCGGACGCATAACGGGAAAATTATTAGTTGAAAGAGCTAGCAACCTTTTTGCCGTAAGCAAGCCGATTACAATTGCCATAACTGTTCTTGCTCTCATGGCTATATGGTGTTTTAGCTTCATTACACCCTTCGTTGGGCTTTCTCGGGAAGGAATGCTATTTCTAGGTATAGCGTTAGGAGCTGTCGCCTTATGGATAACAGAAATAATACCAGCTTATATCACAGCTCTTTTGATGAGTATGATCTGGGTACTGACTGGGATTACTACAACTACAACTGCACTATCGGGTTTTGCAACGTCAACCTGGTTGTTTATTATCTCTATTTTGGGCTTAGGTGCCGCGATTTCTAAATCTGGCCTAATGTTTCGTTTATCATTACGTATGCTTAAAGCATTTCCTAAGAACTACCTTGGGCAACTATTTGGCTTAGCGGCAAGCGGGCTGCTATTTACCCCTCTTCTTCCATCTTCCATGGCAAAAGTAGCTCTTGCAGCTCCAATTTCAAGGAGTATTGTCGAGGCCATGCGTTTTTCTGACCAGAGTGATGCCTCAGCCGGTCTAACCTTAACCGCAATGATTTTCTCCGGATATCTTGCTCCTTTTTTTATGACGGGTTCTTATGCAAATATGATGACTATAGGCCTAATCCAGGGTTATACAATATCGTGGTTGTCTTGGCTACTGTATGCACTTCCAGCCTTGCTCCTTTTTTCTGGAGTGGCCATTGGAGCACTTATCTATCGTTTCAGACCGGAAAATAATGTTCCATCAATATCTCCTGAGGTCCTTGAGAAACAACTCTTGATTTTGGGGTCTATGTCAAGGGCAGAGAATATAACACTATTGGTTACCTTCGGGTCTATTATGATGATGTCGCTTCAATTTTTGCATCACATTGATAATGCTTGGATTATGCTTACGGCCTTTATCATTTTGATACTTGGAAAAGTACTGGATCAAAATACAATCAAGAACGATATAGATTGGATGTTCCTATTATTTATAGGAATCGCCTTTAGTATGGCTAATGTCGCCTCTGACCTGGGTGTAGTCACTTGGATTACGACGTTATTTGAGAGTTTTATGCAACCTTTTCTAGTTTCTCCGTATTTGTTTTTACCCGCCATCATCGTGATTATCTTTCTGATTACACTTGTTATCCGCGATGTTCCGGCTCTCATTCTCCTCACCTTATCTTTAACCCCCTTGGCAAACCAAGCTGGTATTCACCCATGGGTGCTAGTGTTTGTAATTCTCCTGACAACTGATTCCTTTTTTTTCCCTTATCAATCCCCGACCTATTTAATGGCTTACTATAGTACAAGTGAGAAGGCTTTTAATCACAGGCAAGGTCGCTTTGTCGCCTTTTGCTATGGAATCATTGTCCTGCTTACGGTTGCCCTTTGCATTCCATACTGGAGATTTATGGGACTAATCTGGTGACCTACTTTTTAAAATTCGTTGCCTGCCAGGCCTTAAAGATACGCCAAGACAGAAGAAGGTCGCCGAGAGTAAACATCGCCCCACCCAGTGCCCTCATAATCAAATACGGGCTAAGGAGCAAACGCACCTCCATAAAGTCCATACCTAAGATTCGCCAGAGATAAGTCTCCATAAAACCAGCAACCAGCAGGGCCGAGGCCATGGTGATCAATCCTCCATTAAGTAAACATACAGCCAAAACTCCACCCTTATAGCCTTGGAGCGTGGGTTCACTCCCCCGACTCAAGACGTAATAACACCCAGCTAAAACTACAAAACCAAGGCTGCCAAACAAGGCCAAATGGGCATGGCCGGATGTAACATACGTTCCATGTATATACAGATTGACCCAAGGTATGGTAATGAATAGGCCTAATAGGGAGGCACCGGTGATATGATAGAACACACTGCTAAGCAGCAACCACAAGGTTAATTTCTCTCTATTACTCCTGACTTTTTTAGATTTTAAGCCCTTATAGGTCATATGGGTCAACATTCCTACGGGAATGACTTCTACGACACTGATCAACGAACCAAGGACTATCCAGACCGAGGGAAAACCGATCCAGTAATAATGATGTCCGGTACCGTATAAGCCCCCGATGACAGCAATTGAGGCCTCCAGATAAAGCCACTTTTCCACTTGACCACGCGGAGCTAGACCAGAAACAACGTAAAACGTGGCAATAAAACCGGCAGATGTTAGTTCAAAGGCCATTTCCTCCCATAAGTGAACGACCCAGAACTTAGTCGCCTCATCGGTGATCGGGTTGCTATAGGTTATTGCATTCGGTAGCAATAGGAGCAACAGAAAGATCATTCCCACTGTCATGATCGCAGCCGCCGGTGTTATATTCTTTTTATCTGTCAGCAAGGTTCGGATAAGGTTATAGGAAGCTAGGGCTAGGGCTAAACAGATGCCAACATAAAAGATGGGCATTCCTTCAAGAAATTCTCGGCCATTACCAATCTTTAGGGCCAGAGTTCCGAAGATAGACACGCTAAATAACATAACAATCCAATACTGCCAGCGGGCCAGACGGGGGGAATAGATCTCTCGATTAAGCTCAGCAGTGATAAAAAAGTAAACCATTCCCATGGTACCAATGAGTGGCCAAAGGTCGGCCAAACCCAGATGGATTGCTCTACCAAACTCAAAGGGGATTGGTGAAGGTAAATCGGGTATCACCAAATCCAATGCACCCAGCGTGGCCACCACACTTTGCAAGGCAAACAAGCTTACGGCAGAAAAACAATACCTACGGCTGATCTTTTGGGCAATAAATTGCTGTTTTCGACCCATGGATTTATCGATCTTACCTGAAAGGGAAAACAACTTGAACAGCTTCATGATTCCTTCTCCGCATTTTCTTGTTGGGGCGGCCACCCTAAAGTCGGTATGGTTTGAACAAACTCTAGGTAGTGCACTAAATTCTCTGCATCGACTTCATCGAGGGCTGGGTGATGGGTATATTTGTTGGGACGCATCACTGGCGGCTGTACAAGATAGTTAATGAGATATGACGGAGTCTCCTTAGTTGTAATATGCGTTAAATCGTCCGCTGCATAGCCTCCGTTTCCGAATAGGGTGTGGCAGCTTACGCAGTTATGCCTTTGCCAGACGAGTTTACCAGCTACAGCTTGTTCTGGTATGGGAGACGGAAGCCTGGCCGATATTAGGGTAACCGCTATAAATAATCCAAAGGATAAGATGCTTAGTAGCCAAAAAGTTCGTAGCTTCAAGAGGCTTCCTTCCAATTCTACAGAATGAGTTGATGGTAGTGTTTACCAAAGCCAGAGTACTATACAGTTATTAATGAAAAGTTCTCACCTCCACCAAAATTATGGCGATTATGACAACCCGAAAGGGACGATAGACTCCAGTCAAGTTTTCTTTAACAGTTAAATCAGCCAAGTTGGAAATGTATCGTTCTGCAGGCAGGATTATGAAGATAGAACAAGAATATAGTAATAGCATAAACGAACACATCCGCAGCATTGGCCTAATTTAGTAAACACGAGCATCTACTTGATTGTTACTGAAAGAAAAGACAAGGGATAATATATCTGGGGAGGTAAATTATGAGAAAGTTTAATCTTAAATTAATGACCTTAGTGCTTTGCTTATTAAGCTTAGCATTGATATTTCCGAAAAACACCTTAGCGTTAAATACTCCGGCGACACCGACAAACTTTACGGCCACGGTTGTAAGTACGAATCAAATATACTTGACATGGGATTCTGTAAGTTATGCGACCTACTATTATGTTTACAGGGCAACTTCGCCTTTAGGAGATTACACCATTGTTGCCGTGCCGACAACCGCAAGTTATATTAATACCGACTTGTCGGCAAATACCACATATTATTATAGAGTTAAAGCTTGCAACAGCGCCGGATCAAGTTCGGATTCTGCAATAGTTTATGCGACAACGACTAATTCAAATAGTAATCTGTCAGTACCGGCCAATCTTACCGCTTCGGTCGTTAACTCTAATCAAATATATCTAACGTGGAATCCCGTGAGTTATGCAACTTACTATTACGTTTACAGGGCAACCTCGCTTTCGGGAACGTATACTAATATTGCTACGATCACGACCACAAATTATTCAAACTTAGGCCTATCCCCAAATATTACCTATTATTACAAAGTTCAAGCTGTAAACAATGTCGGATCTAGTTCAGATTCTGCTATAGTTTTTGCCACAACGACTAATTATAATGCTACTTTGTCCGCCCCGACAAGTCTTACCGCCACGGTCACAGGTACGAATCAAATATATCTAACCTGGAATCCTGTGAGTTATGCAACTTACTATTACGTTTACAGGGCAACCTCGCTTTCGGGAACGTATTCTGTTATTGGCGTGCCGACAACCGCGAGTTATATAAATACCGACTTGTTGACAAATACCACCTATTATTACAAAGTTCAAGCAATGAACAGCGCCGGATCAAGTTCGGATTCTGCTATAGTTTCTGCGATAACGACTAACTCGAGCGGTACCATGCCCGCACCGACAAGTCTTACCGCTACGGTCGCAGGTACTAATCAAATAAACCTGACCTGGAATCCCGTAAGTTATGCAACTTACTATTATGTTTCTAGGGCAACCACGCCTTTAGGAGATTACACCGTTATTGCTGTGCCAACAATGACAAGTTATAGTGATACCAACCTGTTGACTGATACCGCCTATTATTATAAAGTTCAGGCTGTAAACAGTACAGGAACGAGTTTGTATTCTGCTATAGCTTCTGCGATACTTACCTATTCCAACGGTACCTTGTCAATACCGTCAAGTCTCATTGCTACGCTCACAAGCACCAATCAAATATACTTGACCTGGAATCCCGTAAGCAACGCAACTTACTATTACGTTTACAGGGCATCCTCGTCCTCTGGAACTTACACAAATATTGCTACTAGTACGAGCACAAATTATACTGATTCCAGCCCGTCCCCAAACACTACCTATTATTATAAAGTTCAAGCTATGAACAGTGCTGGAATAGGCACTTTTTCGTCTATAACTTATGCGACTACTACTGAATCAGCTAATACTGCTTCTTCTGATATTTCGACACAAATCTTGTCTAATCGATTAGCAGGGGAAGATATGTATGAAACTTCTGCCGAAGTTGCCAAATCAGGATGGAAAACTTCTTACTATGCTATTATAGTAAGTGGGGAGAATTTTTCTGATGCTTTATGCAGTGCTCCACTGGCCCAAGAATATAATGCTCCATTATTATTAACGTCAAAGGATACCTTGAACGCCCAAACAAAGATTCAACTTTCACGTTTGAAGGTGAAAAATGTCATTATCATTGGAGGAACAGGCGTTATTTCATCAGTCGTTGAACAAAGCGTTAAAAACATGGGCATCGAGGTATCAAGAATCGCGGGAAAAGATCGTTACGACACTTCGATCAAAATTGCCCAATCGATGGGGCAATTCGATCAAGCTGTAATCGCCAGTGGTGAAACCTTTCCAGATGCCTTGTCAATTGCCCCCATTGCTGCCATGAAAGGAATTCCAATTCTTCTTACCTCTAAAGATAATTTAACTGAAAGTATGCAAGCATATTTATTAAAAACTGTAAAAAGCACCTATGTAGTGGGTGGGACCGGCGTGATAAGTGAGGATGTTTTTAAGCTGCTTCCATCTCCAAAACGGCTTAGCGGAGTCAATAGATACGAAACAAACATTAGTATTATTAAAGAATTTGCTAACGAACTTGATTTCGGCATTTGCTACTTATCAACAGGTGAATATTTCGCGGATGCTTTGGCTGGTTCAACGTTAGCTGCATTATCAAGTTCACCGGTTTTCTTGGTTAATGATCCTGTCGACCAGTCAACAACAGATTATTTTAGGAGTAAGATTAGTGGTATTAAGCAAGAAATTGTCTTCGGAGGAACGGCCGTTGTACCTGAAAGTACTATAATCAGTCTTAATGGAAATACCTATGGGTCTAATACCTCATCTGCACCAACAAATGTAATCGCAACAACCATGAGTTCCAGCCAAATAAACCTTACTTGGGATTCCGTAAGTGGAGCAACTTCCTATTATGTTTATGGGGCAACCTCGTTTTCAGGTACATACTCCAAAATTGCTACTGTAACAACTGCAAGTTATATAAATACCGGCCTCTGGGCAGCTACCAACTATTATTACAAAGTTCAGGCAGTATCCGGTACCGGTGTTGGCTCCTATTCAGCTATCGCTAATGCAATAACTACTTCAGACAACTAAGTGAACTCGTTCAACTAAAGTTGAACATCGAGACTTCGGTAGGGGAGTCTACCCCAACCGAAGCAGAGTACTAGGAACCACTCCTTGTAGAAGTGGAAGTCTACGATTTTGGATAAATTTTTAGACATGATTCATTACAGTTGACAAATACTATTTATCTGCGTATTATAATAGTAATTAAATATCTACCAAAAACCGTTGATGTGGAGATAAAAACAAATCGTGCACTTTCAGAGAGCTGGAGTTGCTGTGAACCGGCAGGACGCAGATTGTTAAATGGACCACGGAGGGCGCGATCAAAGGCTTTAGCCGAGTATTTCGCGACGTGAAGGCATACGTCAGTTGCCAGGAATATGTTAGTATTCTGATAAGCGTGCGGATTTTCCGCAAAGCAAGGTGGCACCGCGGGATTGATTTCAAGCCCGTCCTTGACTATTTTAGTCTTGGACGGGCTTTTTGCGTCGTCCAAAGGAGGCAAATATGTACAGACCAAACCTAAATGAAGCCAAGGAAATTGCAGCTGATTATAAGATGATTCCAGTCAGCCGTGAGATTTATTCTGATGTCAGGACACCGATGGAGGTGTTGAAAATCCTCAAAAACGTCAGCCGTCACTGCTTTATGCTGGAAAGTCTTGAGAGTCCCGAAAAGTGGGGACGCTACACATTTTTGGGTTTTGACCCGAAATTGGAGCTGACTTGTACAAACGAAGTGCTCAACATCAATTCGGGTACCAAAACTACTGTAAATACCAAACATCCCCGTCAGTATATCCAACAGATCCTAGATGAGAACAAAAGCCCTCGGTTCGATTACCTGCCACCCTTCACCGGCGGTCTGGTAGGCTATTTCTCATATGATTATATCAAGTACAATGAGCCATCGCTAAAATTGGACGCTGAGGACCAGGAATGTTTTAAGGACGTAGACTTAATGCTCTTTGACAAAGTGATCGCCTTTGACCATCTGAAACAGAAAATCATTCTTATCGCCAATGTAAAAACCGAAGAATTGGATACAGGCTATAACATGGCCGTGATGGAAATTGAAAGCATGGTAAAGCTCATTAAACACGGTGCTTATCAAGAGGCTGAAGCCCCGAAAATCACTTCCGAATTCCGCCCTTTGTTTAGGGAAAACGAGTATTGCGATATGGTTAACAAGGCGAAACAATATATTCGTGAAGGCGATATATTCCAGGTCGTACTGTCTAACCGTTTTGAAGCAGATTTTGAAGGTAGTCTCCTCAATGCCTACCGTGTTTTGAGAACCTTAAACCCGTCGCCCTACATGTTCTATATCTCCGGCGATGATATTGAAATTGCCGGCGCTTCTCCTGAAACCCTAGTAAAACTTGAAAATGGTAACCTCTCCACCTTCCCACTGGCAGGCACAAAGCCAAGAGGGAAGACGGAAGAAGAGGATCTTCAAAATGAAAAGGATTTACTCTCCGACCCTAAAGAATTGGCCGAACACAATATGCTGGTAGATTTGGGTCGCAACGACCTGGGTAGAATCAGCAGCTTCGGAACTGTAAAAATAGAAAAATATTTGTCCATCGAACGCTTCTCTCATGTCATGCACATCGGTTCCACGGTTCGGGGGGAGATACGGGGCGATAAAAATGCCTTAGACGCCGTAGATGCCGTGTTGCCTGCAGGAACTCTCTCCGGTGCACCTAAAATCCGAGCCTGTGAGATTATTAACGAACTTGAAAACAATAAGCGAGGCATTTACGGCGGGGCGATCGGGTATATAGATTTTACTGGTAATCTCGATACCTGTATTGCAATCCGCATCGCCTTTAAGAAAAATGGCAAGATTTTTGTAAGGTCCGGTGCCGGTATCGTAGCCGACAGCGTGCCTGAAACCGAGTATCAGGAATGTATCAACAAAGCCCAAGCGGTTATGAATGCCCTAAAACTGTCTGAGGAGGTCAGCGACTAATGATTCTCTTAATCGATAATTACGACAGTTTTTCCTATAACTTGTATCAACTCATCGGCTCTATCAATCCAGATATTAAGGTTATCCGCAACGATGAGCTGAGTATACCGGAAATTGAGGCTTTGGCTCCTGAGGCAATTATCCTCTCCCCTGGACCCGGCAGACCTGCCGATGCGGGAGTATGTGACGAAAGTTCCAGACATTTCGCAGGTAAAATTCCCGTGTTCGGGGTCTGCTTGGGGCATCAGTCTATTTGCGAGGCCTTTGGAGCCACAGTATCCTATGCTCGGGAGCAAATGCATGGTAAACAATCAAAAATAAAGATTGATACCGACTGTCCGCTTTTTGCCGGATTGCCCGACACTATCGAGGGTGCGCGGTATCATTCGCTGGCCGCAATCGAAGATACAATGCCCCATGAACTTAAGATAATCGCCCGTACGGATGACGGAGAGATCATGGCAGTTAAACACAGAGATTATGAAGTTTATGGAGTTCAGTTTCATCCGGAGTCTATCCTAACGCCACAGGGCAGAACGATAATGAAAAATTTTTTAGGAGGAGATCGAGTATGATAGTTGAAGCAATAAACAAGGTCATAAAAGGAGAGGACCTGGATTTTGATGCTGCAAAGGCAGTTATGGGGGAAATGATGGACGGGTCCGCTACTCATGCCCAAATGGGCGCTTTTCTCGCGGCAATGCGGATGAAAGGTGAGAGTATCGACGAAATCACCGGCAGTGCTTTGGCAATGCGCGAAAAGGCCATACAACTCAATCAGGTTCAGGATGTCATGGATATTGTGGGCACCGGTGGGGACGAAGTGGGAACCTTTAACATCTCCACAACGACTGCTTTTGTCGTTGCGGCCGGCGGTGTACCAGTAGCGAAGCATGGCAACCGCAGTGTATCCAGTAAAAGCGGCGCGGCGGATGTCTTGGAGAAGTTGGGAATAAATATAACCATTACCGCTGAGCATAGCCGAAAAATTTTAGATGAAATCAAGCTTTGTTTTATGTTTGCCCAAACCTATCACAGCTCGATGAAACACTGTGCTCCCGTGCGACGGGAAATGGGCGTTCGCACGATCTTTAATATCTTGGGACCTCTGGCCAACCCCGCCGGGGCCAATAAGCAGTTGATGGGCGTTTATGACGAGAACCTTGTTGAGCCACTGGCCAGGGTACTCTCGAATCTTGGGGTCCAACGTGGCATGGTGGTTCATGGGTGTGACGGTTTGGACGAGGCAACTCTCACGACCAGAACGAAGGTTTGCGAAATAGAAAAAGGTAACTTAAACAGCTATTACCTCGACCCAGAGGAGTTGGGTCTGAAATATTGTACTTTAGCTGAGCTCATCGGAGGTGACCCTGAGGAGAACGCCAAAATTGCTCGCAGCATCTTAAACGGCTCTGAACAGGGTGCTAAACGTGATGTTGTTGTTCTCAATGCAGCACTGTGTTTGTATCTGGCCGGTAAGGCAGCTACCATTAAGAACGCAATTCCCCTTGCCAAGGATCTCATCGACAGCGGTGCCGCTATTAATAAACTTGAAGAATTTGTGAGACTTTCCAACGAGGGGATGCAATGATCTTAGAAAAGATAGCTAATCGAACTGTTGAACGGGTTGCAGAACTGAAACAACGAAAACCGGCAGAGCAAGTCATCTCAGAGGGAAAAGCTTTAGATTCAAATACCGGTTTTCCTTTTGAAAAGGCTCTAAGAGCAGAGGGCTTATCCTTCATCTGCGAGCTAAAGAAGGCTTCACCCTCGCAAGGAATTATTGCTCAGGATTTTCCCTATCTGCAGATTGCTAAGGAATATGAAGAGGCGGGCGCCGCCGCCATTTCAGTTCTCACAGAGCCCTATTGGTTTCATGGTCAAGACCGCTATCTTACAGAAATCAGCAAAGAAGTGGGGCTTCCCCTCTTGCGTAAGGATTTTATCGTGGATAGCTATCAGATTTATGAGGCCAAGATCATTGGTGCCTCGGCGATCCTGCTCATTTGTGCCCTACTGAACACGGATACCTTGAAAGACTATCTGGATATCGCCCATAGCTTAGGCTTGTCCGTCCTTGTGGAAGCGCATACGGAGGAGGAGGTCAGATCAGCTCTGGCTGCGGGGGCCAGAGTGATCGGGGTTAATAACCGCAACCTGAAGACCTTTGAGGTTGACATCACCACCAGCATTAGGCTGCGCAGTTTAGTTACTGAAAACATCCTATTCATCTCGGAAAGCGGCATTAAATCCCCTAGGGATGTGGCTATGCTGAAAGCGAACAAGACCGATGCTGTTTTGATCGGGGAAAGCTTAATGCGCAGCGCTAATAAAAAAGAACAACTTGCCATCCTACGAGGGGAACATGTTTAATGAAAATAAAAATTTGCGGTCTTTTCCGGGACATCGACATCGACTACGTTAACGAGGCCAAACCTGACTATATCGGATTTGTTTTTGCAAAAAGTCGTCGACAAGTGAGTGTTGAATGGGCAGAAGCCATTCGTCCTAGGCTCAGGTCAGAAATCACGCCGATTGGGGTATTTGTTAATGAGTCTTTAGCAAACGTGGCCAAGCTCTTAAAAGATAACATTATCGAAATGGCCCAACTTCATGGCAATGAAAATGAAAATTATATCAAAGAATTAAAATCCCTGACCGACAAGCTCATTATTAAGGCGGTCCGTGTTTTATCCCCCGAGGATATCGAAGAGGCGCAGCATACCGTTGCCGACTTTCTGCTGCTGGACAATGGACCTGGCGGAACCGGGGAGAGTTTTGATTGGAGTCTGGTCAGTAAGGTGAAGAAACCCTTTTTCCTGGCTGGTGGGTTAAAGGCAGACAATATTGAGCAGGCAATCGTAGCTACAAGTCCTTATGCCGTAGATTTAAGCAGCGGGGTGGAAACTGACGGTCTGAAAGACCGAGAAAAAATTTTAGAAATAGTCAGGAGAATGCGCAATGACTAAAGGCAGATACGGCATTCATGGGGGCCAATACATTCCAGAGACCCTGATGAATGAAATCATTAACCTGGAAAAAAGCTATCAGGATTTTAAGAACGACCCAGAGTTCAACGCAGAACTGAATAAGTTGTTGAGTGAATATGCGGGCAGACCATCTCTGCTCTACTACGCGGAGAAAATGACCGAGGATTTGGGGGGCGCTAAAATCTATTTAAAGCGTGAGGACCTAAACCATACCGGCTCACACAAAATCAACAACGTGTTGGGACAGGTTCTAATGGCCAAGAAAATGGGCAAAACACGCGTAATCGCCGAAACAGGAGCCGGCCAGCACGGTGTTGCTACTGCTACAGCTGCGGCACTGCTTGGTTTAGAATGTGATGTTTTTATGGGCAAGGAAGATACGGACAGACAGGCCTTAAACGTCTATCGTATGGAGCTTTTAGGCGCCAAAGTTCACCCGGTCACTAGCGGCACTATGACTTTGAAGGATGCCGTTAACGAAACGATGCGGGAATGGACCGCCCGTGTTCATGATACCCACTATGTTTTGGGTTCTGTAATGGGTCCCCATCCATTTCCAATGATAGTCCGCGATTTTCAGAGTGTTATTAGCCAAGAGGCGAGAGAGCAGATCCTGAAACTCGAGGGCAAACTTCCGGATGCTGTGGTTGCCTGTGTAGGGGGCGGCAGCAACTCGATAGGAATGTTCTATAACTTCATCGGTGATCAAACCGTCAAGTTAATTGGCTGTGAGGCAGCAGGACACGGTCTGGATACCGAAAAGCATGCCGCAACCATTGCTAAGGGAACTCTAGGCGTATTCCATGGCATGAAGTCCTATTTCTGTCAGGACGCATACGGGCAAATTGCTCCGGTGTATTCCATTTCTGCTGGTCTAGACTATCCGGGGATTGGACCGGAACATGCCAACCTTCACGATACAGGCAGGGCAAAGTATGTGCCCGTAACTGACGACGAGTCAGTAGAAGCCTTCGAATATTTGGCCCGCACAGAGGGCATTATTTGCGCCATTGAGAGCGCCCATGCCATCGCCCATGTGCAGAAAATTGCCGGGACTATGAGCAAAGACCAAATCATTATCGTTTGTCTTTCCGGACGCGGTGATAAGGATGTTGCCGCCATCGCGCGTTACAAGGGGGTATGTATCGATGAGTAAAATTGCACAGGCCTTTAAAAATGGGAAGGCGTTTATTGGATTTGTGACGGGTGGAGATCCTTCTATGCAGAAGAGCGAAGAGTATATTTTGGAAATGGTCCGGGGTGGTGCTGATCTGGTGGAAATCGGCATTCCGTTCTCCGATCCCATAGCCGAGGGTCTGGTCATTCAAGAGGCGAATATCCGCGCACTTTCCGCTGGAGCAACCGTCGACAAGATTTTTGACTTGGTGGCCTCTGTACGGAAAAAGACAGAAGTGCCACTGGTTTTTATGACCTATTTAAATCCTGTCTTTAAATACGGTTATCCACGCTTTTTCGGCCGCTGTGCTGATTTGGGTGTGGACGGCATCATCATCCCTGATTTGCCCTATGAGGAAAAGGATGAACTGGTTGAAGTGGCCGCAGGCTTTGGAGTAGACGTTGTTTCCTTGATTGCACCCACATCGGAACAGCGTATTCAACAGATTGCTAAGGAGGCAACCGGCTTTATCTATGTGGTCTCCTCCATGGGAGTTACGGGGATGAGAAGTGAAATCAAAACTGACCTGCCGGCGATATTAGAGGTTGTCAGGGGATCGAGTTCTATTCCCACCGCTGTTGGCTTCGGGATCAATACACCTCAACAGGCTGGGGAGATCGCCAAAATTGCGGATGGCGTGATTGTGGGGAGCGCAATCGTCAAAATTATCGAGAAGTACGGCGAAAACGCCGGTTCTTATATTTATGAATACGTTAAAAGCATGAAAAATGCTGTGAGGGAACTGGATTGAGTAGGGAACTAAGTTATCAGAAGGAGTGAAGGCATATGGTGTTTGTACTAAAACCAGACGTAGCGAGGGATCGGATTGATGCCTTCATTTATAAGCTTGAGTCAGACGGCTTTTCCACGATTCTTAGTACCGGTACAGAGCACACTGTGATCTGTCTGATCGGTAACACAGCTAAGGTTGATGTGGATCATATTGTCCAAACCAACGATATCGTTGAATATGGCAAACGCGTTACTGAGCCATTTAAGGCGGTTAACAGGATCGTTCACCCTGACAATACTACCGTTACGGTGGGAAATGTCAGCATTGGCGAGGGGTACTTTACGGTCATCTCCGGTCCCTGCTCAGTGGAGAGCGAGGAGCAAATTCTAGAAATCGCCAAATCCGTACAGCGCAGTGGTGCAACCATCATGCGTGGCGGGGTATTTAAACCGCGCACCTCGCCCTACTCCTTCCAGGGACTGCAAGCCGAAGGCTTGAAAATGCTTTTGACAGCCAAAAAGGCTACAGGGCTTCCCATTGTCACAGAAATCATGAATCAAACCCAGATCCCTTTGCTGGATGAGGTAGATATTATTCAGATCGGGGCTAGGAATATGCAGAATTTTGATCTGCTTAAAGAAGTTGGCAAATGTAAAAAGCCGATCCTCCTCAAACGAGGCTTAGCCAACACGATCGAAGAGTTGCTGATGAGTGCCGAGTATATTATGTCCGAGGGCAATGAACAAGTCATTCTTTGTGAGCGGGGTATTCGCACCTTTGAGACGATGACGAGAAATACCTTGGATTTATCCGCAATTCCTCTGCTCAAGCAGAAGTCACACCTCCCTGTGATCGTAGATCCCAGTCATGCGGCAGGAATACGCAGCCTCGTTGCGCCGCTGGCCAAAGCAGCCATGGCCGTAGGGGCTGACGGTCTTATGATTGAAGCCCACAATGATCCGTCCAAGGCTCTGTGCGACGGAGCCCAGTCCTTGGATTTAAAGCAATTTGAGGAACTAATGGTAGATTTAAGGAGAAGAGCTTTGTTTGAAGGTAAAAAGCTGTAAGTTTTGTTACAAAAACAGTTGCACGAGTCTGGTTAAATATTTAAATGCGTTGTGTCGATAAAAAGGAAATTCTCTCGACATAACGCATTTGTTTTAGGATGAGAGTGAAGAAATAACTAAAAATATAGAATCGTTGAATGATTTGCTATATAATAAGAGTTAATAAATTTATTATATCTTTCAATAACTTAACTAGGATGCAAGTATTAAACCATCATTTTTCATTTGCCTTTAAAACTAGATCTACCTTAATCTTGAAAGGCAGGCTATTTGTAATGGGTATTAGTTAAAAATATAAATATTAAGTAATAATAAAGTAGGTTGGTTTCAAAATGAAAAACACTAACTTAGAATTATTAAAAAAATATGATGAATTTGTCTGGAATTATCTTAATAGCATCAATAATACTCGTATAAAGAATTTTTCATTTGTTATGATATTATTAACCTTGTTACTTTTTGTCTTTGATTATCTTAATAATAGCAATGGATTGTGGAAACTTAATCATACCTATGTTTTATTGTTTTATAGTCACATAATACTATTTCTAGGATTATCTATATTTATTGGAATTTTTTTTATTAATAAAAATAGTTCCAATTATTTATTTACTAATTATACAATTATTTTTTCGATATTTTTCATAGATTGTACAGCATATATTTCAGGTTATGTTGATCAGATGATACATGGTCAAATAACTGTTTATTTTATTGGGTCCTTTGTAATTGCTATGTTATTTTATTTTAAGACTAAATATATAATTATGATATATCTACAATCATATCTTTTATTTATTATATTTTTACATAAAAGTCAAAGCAATAGCGAATTTTTTCAAGGTAATTCTATTAATTCAGTTATTATTATTATATTATCTTGCTTTATTTGCATTTCTATTTCGAAATTAAAAATTAACGATTGTTTGCATAAATATAAACTTGAAGAACTTGTTAAAACGCGTTCTGATGCCTTAATAATTCAACAACAAGCAATCAATCACCTTCAACAATTTAATTTAATTGGAGAGTTATCCGCAGGAATTGCTCATGAGATTAGAAATCCCATGACAACAATTAAAGGTTTTTTACAACTTTTAGGGAATAAGGACAACTATAGAAATGATAAAGATTTTTTTAATTTAATGATTGATGAATTAGATAGAGCAAATCTAATTATTACAGAATTTCTTAGTTTGACAAAAGATAGAAAGAACAATTTTGAAAAGAAAAACCTTAACGATATCATTATGAAATTAATCCCACTTATTGATACTAGCAGTAGCTATGACATTATAACTAATCTTAAAGAAATTCCAGAATTATTCTTAGATGATAAAGAGATCTGTCAAGTCATTCTTAATTTGGCAAATAACGGTCGTGAATCTATGCCTGATGGTGGATGTTTAACAATTAGTACACATCGAATCGACAATAAAGTAATATTGGAAATTCAAGATCAAGGAAAAGGCATAGATCCAGAAATATTAGATAAAATAGGTACACCGTTTTTTACCACAAAAAGTAAGGGTACTGGTCTAGGATTATCAGTAAGTTCCAGTATTATTAATCGTCATAATGCTAAATTGGAAATTAAATCTGACTCAAATGGTTCTAATTTTAGTGTAATCTTTAATATTGCTTAAAATTAATCTTCTATTATTTTTCATACCGAGACTATTTGCCAGATCATTTTGACGGTCTGGTCTATGTTATTTTTATTGATGATTATTACTCAAACCCATGTGGCGCAAGGGATAGAGGCTCTATAGGTTGCCGTGTGTCTACGTTTTTAACCCCCTCCGAAGGGAAATACCTAGTATTTTAGCGGATTCAGGGATATTTGGTAAAAAAAGAATTATCTTTGCTTTAATAAGAGAATTCGTAGCAGCCAAAACAAATTTAATGTAAAATATGGTAAAATATAATTTAGATCATAAACATGGTTGGATTGCGTAAGCGTCAAATAATCCCTTATCCCAAATTTAAGATAAGGGATTATTTGACACTTACGGATTAGCTTTCTAATCAGGAGATTACGTATGACATTTCTGACTTCCTTCAGTAGGCGGATAGGGCGATTTGAATACTTAACCTTTTCAAAACTTAACGAGTTAATTGAAAATCGGTTATTTCATATTTATTAAGGAGGTCATAAGCATGAACAAATACAAATTATACCCTTTAACAAGCGCCCAGAAATCAATCTGGGTTGCCGATAATTTTTACCCAGGGACGAGCCAAGCTGTATTATCAGCGACGGCCATAATTCGTGAAGAAATAAACTTTATTTTAATGAATGAAGCCATTAATTTAGTAATACAACACAACGATGCCCTCCGTATTAGATTTGCTAAACATGATGGTACGCCACAACAATATTTTACTGACTTTGTGCATAAGAATTTTGACATTATGGATTTCAGCTATGAAAACGGTGAAAACGATTATAGACAATGGGAAAAGAAAATGTCTGAAACCCCGTTTACCTTAGTCGACACCGAGCTTTTTTACTTTGCCATGGTTAAGTTAGGGAAACAAAAAAATATCTGTTTCTTTAAGTTCCATCATACGATTACTGACGCTTGGGGAGGTACTCTGGTAATCAAAAAGACCATGAAGGAATATTGGCAACTACTACATGATATTCGTCCCGATAATAATGAAGAGCCATCCTATCTTGACCATATTAATGCTGAACTGGATTATCTGGCTTCCGAACAATTTGAAAAGCACAAGGAATTCTGGTCGCGTGTTTTTGATACAGTACCTGAGTTTATAACATTTACTGATAGTAAAGTCTTTAACAGCTTGACCGGAAAAAGAAAAAGTTATGTTCTATCCCAGCCATTAAGTTCTAAATTGCACAGTTTCTGTGAATCAAATAAAGTTTCTGAATATAGTGTCTTTTATTCACTTGTTGCTTTGTACTTATCTAAAAGAAGCAATAAGAAGGATATCGCGATTGAGACACCTATTTTGAATAGGTCGGGCAAGAAGGAAAAGAACACTGCGGGTATTTTTATGCATAATATACCCACTAGAATATATGTTGAGCCAAGCCTGGACTTTCTAGCCTTTGTTAAGGAGTCTTTCAAAGAAATAAAGAAGTTCAAGATAAATCAACTATATCCCCATAGCTGTATATTAAGGGATTTTCGAGAAAAGCACCAATTTTCTGGAACACTTGTGGATGTTACACTGAATTATTTGAATGTCAGGCTTGATTCGGTAATTGAGTATGAGTTTATCTGGAATTACCAGGGTGCTCAGCATAACTCGTTGTTGATAAATGTTAGTGATTGGGACGGAACCGGTTTACCAGTAGTGGATTATGACTATTTGCTTGAAGTCTTCAGCGAGGAAGATATCGATCAAATGCATAATAATATGTGCAACCTGTTGACGGACGCCCTGGAAAACCCATGCAAAAGGCTTTCTGAACTGCATATGTTATCTCAGAACGAATTAAAGAAGCTGTTATTAGAGTTCAATCAGACAGAATTACCTTATGTAGCAAAGACAGTGTCCGAGTTGTTTGTGGACCAGGTTATTAAGACACCGAATAGCACGGCCATAGTTTTTGGCGACGAGAGATTAACCTACTATGAACTTAACGAGAGGGCAGATCAGCTTGCCCATTATATCCGCAGTAAAGGGATGACAAGAAATTCGATTGTAGGGTTGTTAGTCAACAGATCTTTGGAAATGGTCATAGGTATTCTGGGTATTCTTAAGGCCGGAGCAGCCTATTTGCCGATGGATCCCGGCTATCCTAGTGAAAGAATAGCCTATATGCTTAACCAGAGCCATACCCGCTTAACCCTTACGGATAGGGCTAATCCTGATCTTAGCATAAACGGAGATTGTGAGTTTGTTAACATTGCACTGAGTAATACAACTATCTATGCTGCCGAGATGGGTAATTTAGCTAAAGATAATTCGGCCCATACAGATGACTTAGCGTATGTGCTTTTTACTTCGGGCTCAACAGGTAAACCCAAAGGGGTTATGGTTCACCATCGGGCTTTGTGCAATCTTATTAACGGCGTGTCTTGTAATCTGAATTTCGACAATCAAACTATAGTTTCCTTAACAACTATCTCCTTTGATATTTTCTTCAGTGATACGATTCTGCCCTTGACCAAAGGGATGAAAGTTATAATCGCCAATGAGGAAGAGCAAACAATACCAAAGTATCTCTTTGAACTTATTGTCAAACACCAAGTTAAGGTTCTGCAAGCCACGCCGTCAAGAATGAGGCTGATTTTAAGTGAGGAGCAGGGTAGAGAGTGCTTGAATGACTTATCCCATCTCTTAATTACTGGGGAAGCGTTTCCAGCATCATTATTGCCACAATTGAAAGCAGTTACTCCAGCAGAAATTTATAATCTGTATGGCCCAACAGAAACGACTGTATGGTCATCAATGACAAATGTAACTCATTCCGAAAAGATAACGATTGGTAAACCTATAGCCAACACACAAATTTATATCCTGAATGATCATCTATTTCCAGTTACTATGGGGTCAGTAGGCGAAATTTTCATTGTCGGGGATGGAGTTTCTTTGGGCTACTTAAATAATCCCGAATTGACCAAAGAACGTTTCTTGGCTAATCCATTTGTACCTGATCAAACAATGTACCGAACAGGGGATTTGGGACGATGGCTTAAAGACGGTGATATAGAATGCCTGGGCCGAAATGATAACCAAGTAAAGATCAGGGGATTAAGGATTGAGATGGAAGAAATCGAAGCCTGCTTATTAGCACATGGTGAGGTTAAAGAAACAGTCGTAATTGTTAGAGAAGACAAAGTGGGCAAGAAACAGCTATGTGCGTACCTAACTGGTGAGATAAAGGCAAGCAATGAAGATTTAAGATCTTATATTTTAAAGTCTCTGCCAAATTATATGGTTCCTGCTTGTTTTATTTGGCTCAAGGCTATACCACTGACTCCAAATGGCAAGATCGACCGCCGCGCTTTACCGGAACCAAGCGAAATTGATTTTGGTCAGTTAACACAGACTTATAGTGCTCCCAGCAATGATCTGGAATGGAAACTGGCAAGGTTGTGGGCAGAAGCTCTTGAACTGGAACGAGTTGGAATTGACGACAACCTGTTTGCGTTGGGGGGAGACTCTTTAACAATCCTGGAAATTATGTCAGGTGCCTTATCTTACGATTGGAAACTCAACGCCCAGAATTTCTATGAATGTCCAACCATTAGGCAGTTGTCCTCTAAAATTACTGGGTGGACTCTAGAAGAAAAAGAAAATGAAGAGGAGATTTATATCTCGAGTAGGGTAAGGTCAAAGGAAATCAGGATTCAGTCAGTGGATACCGGTAATGTGCTTTTGACGGGTGCAACAGGCTTCCTCGGGATACACCTCCTCATGGAGTTATTGCTTCAAACTGATCACGAAGTCTACTGTTTGGTGAGGGGAAATCAGGCTGAAGTAAGATTAGATGAATTGCTGAGTTTTTATTTTCCCACGCTTACAATACCTATAAAAAATAGAATAGTAGTCGTTAATGGGGATATCTCATCTAAACATTTTGGGCTAACCGAGTATGAATATAATGATTTGGCCCAAAAGGTGCAGACAGTAATACACAGCGGTGCGTTGGTTAAACACTATGGCAATTACAGTGAATTCGAGAAGAATAATGTTCAAGGAACTTGCGAAATTATTGAATTCTGTATAAAATTCGGCAAAAAACTCAACCATATTTCCACGATTAGTATATCTGGAGACTTTATGGTCAACCAAAGCAAAGTCAATAAAGTTTTTCGGGAAGAAGATTTCTATATCGGACAGGATTACAAAAGCAACGTCTATGTAAGGAGTAAATTTGTTGCTGAGAATCTAGTGTTTAAGGCTGAAACTAGAGGGTTAAGGGCATCTATCTTTAGAATCGGTGCATTAACCGGTCACTACCAGGATGGTAAATTTCAGCGTAACATTGAACAGAATGCATTTTATCGTAGAATTAAATCTTTGGTGTCTTTAAGGATAATTCCTGAAAGTTTTCTTGATCAAAGTATTGAGTTTACACCGGTAGACTACTGTGCCAAAGGTATCGTGAATATTATTAACGTCAATCAGGCAAGCGGTATGGTGTTTCATATGTTTAATCATCAAAAGATTAAGGCAATCGAACTCCTGAGTTTTTTAAGAGCACTAAATATCACTGTCCAAACGCTACCTAACGTAGAATTCAATTCTTATATTACCCAGCTTTCACAAACAAAAGAAGGAAAGGAAACACTAAGTGGTCTCGTTTCCGATCTAAGTGTTAATAAGAGCTTGAAGTATAATAATGCCATCACTGTAGATTCAACATTTACAATTAATTATTTGAAGAAGGTGGGTTTTGTTTGGCCAGAGATAGACGTCGAATATTTTTCTAAAGTTTTAAGTTATATGCGTGAAGTGGGTTTTATTTACGATTCAAGAAGTTATTCCGCATAACAATGCCGGAGGTAATAAGTTAGGTCTTCTTTCCTATTGAAGTTTGTAAATTTGACATGTAGAATGTAATTTGGTGAAAAGTGAAAATTTTGTAGAATTATCTGGAGCTAGACTGTATGTCAGGTTTCGCTAAACTTAAATCGGAAGGTTATGGTGTTATGACATGTACTCAAAAAAACCACTATTATCCTTTCTTCTTACGAAGAATATGTATGGACATATACCTGATAGTAATAAAAATGAATTTAACATAGAACTCATCAACTTAAATTTTGATCGATCAAGAAAATTGAATCTAATATTATTAATTATTTCTTTAATTCTCCTTCTTATAGACTTCCTTAACAAGCAAAAAGGATTGTGGTTGTCAGGGTCAAAGTATCTCTCATATACACACCTTTTACTATTGATTGTAATGCTGACATTGTTAGTTTTTTTTCGTGTTTACAGAGGGTTAGAGCCTGAGCAAATGCGACGCAGACAATTAATTGTTTTACTATTAGCATATTTTCTTACATTAAATTGTACCTTAACTTCAATTATCGATCAGCTTATACATGGCGAGATCACAGTGTATATTATCGGGGCATATTTAATTGCCGTAATGAATAATTTTAAACCATTGACCAGCATGGGAATTTATTTAACTAATTTTTTAATATTTATTATGGGGATAACATTTGTCCAAGAAAACCCAGCTATATTAAGAGGGCATTACGTTAATGGTGCAATACTTGCTGTGTTTGCATGGTTTCTTTCTGTGATTCTTTATTATGCCAAAGTCAGGGATTTTCTGAGCAGGAAAACGATCGAACTGCAGAAAGGTGAACTCGAAAAGGCTAACCAACAACTGACATCGACCAATCTTAAGCTCCATGAATCACTCTTCGCATTAGATGAATCCCAGAATATTATTTTCACACTTGCGCTCGCACTTGAATCAAAAGATGCGTATTTACATGGACATTCAGAACGGGTAACGGATTATGCTATAGAGCTCGGGAGGTTCCTGAAATTAAGTGAAGTTGACCAAGTTAATATATACCGTGCGGCGATTTTACACGACATTGGGAAAATTGGCATTCCTGATGTGATTTTGAATAAGCCAAGCGCTTTAGATAGCGAAGAATGGTCAATCATGAAATCTCACCCAGAACGGGGGGAGGCTATTTGTTCTAAGCTGAACTTTGCCAGAGAGATTTTACCGATCATTAGACATCATCATGAACGTTACGACGGAAAAGGCTACCCAGACGGCTTAAGTGGTGAAGATATCCCATTTCTGGCTCGTCTTGTAAGTATTGCCGATACGGTCGATGCAATTACTTCCAGTCGTCCTTATCGCTCGGCCGGAACGTTTGAACAGGTATTAGAAGAATTGCAGAAATGTGCCGGCACTCAATTTGATCCGGTTTTAGTAGCTGCCTTTATTTCCCTATATAACAATAATAACAAACAACTAATCGTAAGTAAGTAAGCTTGACCTCTGTTTTGTTTGCAGTCGATAAATGTTGAAATCATAGCTTCAGGGTTAGGGTTTCAGTAGTATAAGTTCGCCTCCGCCATACCTTTAGTCTATCTAGAATTTCCAGTAAATGGCCGTCAGGGGAACTTGCATGCTTTACCCACATATTCCGATTTCATGTTAGAATAACATGAGTAGGAAGGTGGTATATTGTTGGGGAGAGTATTTAGGTCATGGAAAATATGGATAGGGATTGGGTTGTTTTTATTAGGAGTCTTGATTCCGCTTTGGTTAAAACCCCAACTTATAGGCTTGGATCAATTACTCCAAACTATGAACCATAAAACTGCTGGAAATGCGTTAATGGTTGATGCCTTTCTCGTTGTGTCAATTAATACCATTATTTCCATCCCCCAGTTTCTTAGTGTGGTGATGTTGGGAGATGGGATGGCAGAGGTTTTCGAGCGTGCTATATTAAAAACCATCATCCCCTTGATTGCCGTGCCGCTCGCTTATGTTATCGTCAATGTGATGACGCCATTAAACTATAGTTTTGGGGCCACCGATATTTTTCTATGGCTCACTATCGTGGTGATGCAGAAATTAAGTAAACAAAAATTAAATATGGGAATGAAATTACTAGTTTTTTCCCAGTTGATTTTTGGGGTTGCTTGGTTAAACCAAGTTCCTTTTCTTACTCCATATGGTTTCGGACAAGGTTCTTTATCGATAAAGGTAAAACAGGCAGCTATTGAAATTGGATTTGGTCAGGTTCTCACGCTATATGCGAATGTGTTGTTTTTTATCTTCGTGGCTAGTGCGATCACTTTATGGATTTATTTGATTTTATACATGGAGCAATGGCTCATCTCACAGGACCTACGCCGTGCCCAACTTGAAGCCAGTGAATCTCGTTCAGGACGTGAAGTTCTCCATCTTGTCCACGATCTTAAAACTCCGCTTTCTGTAATCGAAGGACTGGTTTCTTTGATGGAATTAAGATGGCCGGATCCTAAGATGCAAGAATACTGTCAGACCATCTATGGTTCTATCCATTCGATGAGCAAAATGGTTTCAGAAATCTTGTATGAGGATAGAAAGGACTGGTGTGAGCTTAAAGAACTAATCGATTATATTCGGGCAAGTCGTCTAAGTGGTACGAATTTATCGGTGGATATTGAATTAGAGGGAGAACCCCAATCGAGTCTTTACATTAATAAAATTAGGATGACGCGAGCAATCATTAATTTGATTGATAATGCGTTGGATGCTATACAAGAACAGGGGAATGGAAGGGTAGTATTACGCGCCAGAACCTTGACAAACGTAGTAAGCTTAGAGGTAGAAGATAACGGATGCGGTATTTTGGCAGATAGGGTGAAAAAAATCTGGAAGACCGGATACAGTACGAAAGACCATCCCGGGGTTGGTTTAGCTTTTGTACGACAAGTTGCAGAAGGACACGGAGGATCCGTCAATGTAAAAAGTGAAGTGGGGCAGGGAACGAAGTTTTGGATAACCTTGCCACTGGGAGAAAGCCAATGAGAATTTTAATTATGGATGATGATAAGTCGCTTCGCTATATGTTAAGTGAAATATTTACGTTTGTCGGTTGGGATCCCATAGCCTATCCCAATGGGAGAGAGGGAATTAAGGGCTTCCTTAACCATGGAGCGGATATCATTTTAGTGGATTATCATATGCCTGAAATTGATGGCTTAGAAGCGGTTCGCCTGATACGAGAACAGAATCAGCAAATACCTATTCTCGTATTAACCGTAGACGAAAGGCAGGAAATTGCCGATCGTTTTCTGGATGCAGGAGCCACCGATTTTGCACTCAAACCTGTCAAAGCGCCGGATTTGATTGCTCGAGTTCAATTGCATAAGCGGCTGTTGGATATGACAAAAACTGTTCAAGCAACTACAAAAATGCAATACGAAGTGTTTGTAACCAAAGGAATTAGCAAATCAACCCTATCCTATATAGAACGATATCTTACAGCTTGTCAGCAACCTTCCACAGTAGAGGAGATATCCAAAGAATTAGGGCTAGCTGTTCCTACCGTTTATCGATATTTAACGTATCTTGTTCTAAATGGCAAAGTACAGTCAATTCCTAGTTATCAAAAAATTGGTAGACCAAAAAATCGATATAATATGATTCGAGTAAAGTGAAATTATTACCCCCTTAGAGATATTGATCATATCCCTAGGGGGTTTTTAGAATGTATAATTATCGATTAATTATTACTTTTTATCATTTTTATTTCTTTTAATATGTATGTTTCTTGCTATAATTAGTTAAAATTAATGTCGAAACTAATTATAATGAGGGGGAAGATAAAAATGACTATCTCGAAAAGGTTTATCGCCGGGATCTCGACTACTGCGCTACTTGCTACCCTGCTTACAGGGTGTGGTGGAGGCACTACCACACCAAATAGTGCAGGAAAGTCCGACAAACCATTGAAAATGACATTGCTGGCAGAACCGCAAGCTCTGGATACATCAATTGCCAACGCCGCTGTATCGTTTGATATTCTTAATCAAATTAACGAAGGTCTCTATCGTTTGGGAAAGGACGGAGAACCCATACCTGCTTTAGCTGCTGCGATGCCTGTGATTACAAACGATGGAAAGACCTATACAATCAAACTGCGGGATAACATCAAATGGTCGGATGATTCACCAGTGACGGCCAAAGATTTCGAATATGCGTGGAAGCGTACCTTAGATCCTAAAACAAAGGCAGATTACGCCTTTATGGTTGCTTGGATTAAAGGTGGAGATGCCTTTATGACCGGAAAAGGAAGCGCAGACCAAGTCCAGGTCAAAGCAATTGATGATAAAACCCTCACCTTCACATTGGAAAATCCGATTCCTTTTATGACTGCCCAACTCTCTTTCCCAGTCTTTTTCGCAGAAAAGCAAGCGTTTGTGGAAAAGTATGGGGATAAGTATGCGGCAGATGCCGACAAGATACTGTTCGATGGTCCTTTTACCCTAACTAAATGGGATCACGAACAAAGTTTGACTTTAGTGAAAAATGAAAAGTATTGGGATAAAGCTAATGTGAAACTGAACCAAGTCGATATTCAAATTGCCTCGGACAATAATACCTTAGCTAACTTATATCAGTCCAATGCCATTGATGTGGCACGCATTACACGCGATCAGGTGGATCAATGGAAAGCAAAGCCGGATTATCAAATTTCGCCCCAACTCTATATCACCTACGTAGAGATGAACGAAAGCGTTCCAGCTTTGAAAAACGCTAAAATTCGTCAGGCTCTGGCGATAGCAATTGATCGCAGCAATTTAGTCGATATTGTATTCCATGATGGAAGCCAGTCGCCCACTGGATTTGTACCGAATGGGACAATGAACGGAAACAATAAAGAGTTCCGAAAAGATGCAGGAGATGTGCTACCGAAATATGATCCAGCCCAAGCCAAAACATTATTAGCCGAAGGATTAAAAGAAGCTGGACTAACTTCCTTCCCAACCTTAAAATTCACTGGTGACGATACTGAAGATGGGAAAAAGGCCTTGGAATATATCCAAGGGCAATGGAAACAAAATCTGGGGGTTAATGTTACAGTAGAGTCGATTCCCCACAAGCTAAGGATTGAACGCGGACAAACGCATCAATTTGATTTATTGTTATTTAACTGGGGAGCGGATTATAATGACCCAATGACTTTCCTAGATTGTCATGAATCAAAATCTTCCTTCAACGAAAGCCAGTTTAAAGATCCACAATTTGATGAATTAATAGAAAAAGCCAAAGCAGAAGCCGACGGAGCGAAACGTGCTCAATATTTAGTTGAGGCGGAAAAGATTTTGGCTCAGAAAATGCCAGTTGCTCCCGTCAACTTCCGTGCTTATTCCTATTTAGTAAAACCAAACGTCAAAAATATTCTGTTCTTCCCTTATGGTTCTGAGTGGGATCTCAAAAACGCATCTGTCGAATAGTTAGTTCAAGTAGAGAAGATAGAGGGGTTCCATCAGGAACCCCTTCCTTTTTATACCAAGAATTACGAGGATGAACTTAGTACGTAGGAGGTGTAATGATGTATCGTTTTGTTCTGCGGCGTTTCGCCTATATGTTGATCACGTTCTGGATGATTGTTACCGTGACCTTTGTGCTTATGCATAATTTACCAGGGGATCCCTTCGCTAATTCCGAGAAACTTTCCATCGAACAAAGGGCATTATTGGCCCAAGAATATGGCTTGGATCAGCCGATTTTCGTTCAATATAAAGATTATCTTATTAATATAGCACAGGGAGACTTAGGAGTATCTTTTGCTTATCCCACCCGGAAGGTCACCGAGATCATTAAACAGTCTTTTCCTGCATCGGCTGAACTTGGAATGGAATCAATTGTTTTTTCCGTTATTATTGGGTTGATTCTCGGGATTACAGCAGCTCTCAAACATAATAAATCCTGGGATTATTCAGCAATGTTTATTGCTATTGTTGGGGTCTCAATTCCATCTTTTGTTCTAGGACCTGTTTTACAATATCTTGTCGGTGTTAAATGGGGAATTTTACCCGCAGCTCTTTGGAATGGACCCTCCAGCCGAATCTTACCCGCCTTGACCTTGTCATTTATGACGATTGCCATAACGGCGAGAATGATGCGTACGTCGATGCTTGATGTCCTTCATGCCGATTATATTAAAACGGCTCGTTCGAAAGGATTATCTCAATCCGCCATTGTCCTTAAACATACATTACGTAATGCGATTCTACCGATTGTTACAGTCCTTGGGCCAATTACGGTAAATGTTATTACTGGAACTCTTGTGGTGGAACAGATTTTTGCTATACCAGGCTTAGGAAAATACTTTGTGCAAGCTGTTTATTCCAATGATTATACGTTAATCATGGGTTTAACCATTTTTTATAGTCTTCTGCTCATCGTCGTTATGTTCTTGACGGATATTGCCTACGGATTCATTGACCCTCGAATTCGTTTAGCGAAAGGGAGGAATTAAAATATGCAGGAGATCACAGATAACCTGTTTACCCCCGTTCCGAAACAGCTTAACGAGCAAGAAAAAATAACTCGGCCGTCCATCACCTATGGGCAAGATGCTTGGCGACGGTTGAAGAGAAATAAGTTCGCGATGGCCGGTTTTTATTTTTTAATTGCAATCACCTTACTCGCTATTATCGGACCCTATCTACAAAAAAATGGGTATGATGTGCAACATCTGACAGCAAGAAACGAGATGCCAAATGGTTCTTACTGGTTTGGAACGGATGAATTCGGACGGGATCTTTGGGTTCGGCTCTGGTGGGGAACCCGTATCTCGCTGTTCATTGGGATTATGGCAGCGCTGATGGACTTATTTGTTGGGGTTCTTTATGGTGGGATTTCTGCCTATTACGGTGGGAAAATTGACGATATCATGCAGCGGTTCATCGAAGTGGTATACTCCATTCCTTATCTGTTGATCACTGTGTTACTGATTGTGATGATGGGATCTGGGATTTGGACGATTGTATTTGCTTATGGTATAACGGGTTGGATTTCGATGGCCCGTCTGGTTCGGGGGCAGATCCTCTCCCTGAAAGAGCAAGAATACGTTTTAGCAGCAACCTCTTTGGGAGCCAGCCCTTGGCGAATCATTACAAAACACTTAATTCCCAACGCGCTTAGTTTTATCATTATTCAGATTACCTTTACGATTCCCCAAGCTATTTTCACAGAAGCTTTTCTTTCTTTTCTCGGGCTCGGAGTCAAAGTTCCTCTGGCTTCGTTAGGAATGCTTCTCTCGGATGGAGTGGGTTCTATGCGTGTTTACCCCTGGAGATTGCTGTTCCCTGCCCTAGTTTTTTCCTTGATGATGGTATCTTTTAATCTTCTTGGAGACGGTTTGCGTGATGCGCTTGATCCGAAATTTAGAAAGTAAGGAAGTGTTCGTGTGAAAAACATACTGGAAGTAAAAAATCTCAAAGTTTCTTTTCATACGTATGCGGGAGAGGTTCAGGCTGTGCGAGGTGTTTCCTTTGAATTAAAGAAAGGGGAAGTCTTGGCTATTGTCGGAGAATCCGGGTGCGGAAAATCAGTGACCTCCCAAACCATTATGCGCTTAATTCCGAGCCCTCCTTCATTTATTAAAGAAGGTTCAATTCTCTTTGACGAAAAGGTAGATTTGCTTCAACTCACCCCGAAAGAAATGGAATTAATTCGTGGTTCCGAAATTGGAATGATCTTTCAAGATCCGATGACCTCCTTAAATCCAACAATGACTATTGGCAAGCAAATCACGGAAGGCTTAGTCAAACATCAAGGGCTCAGCAAAGATAAGGCTCAGAAACAAGCTATCGAACTACTCTCGCTGGTAGGTATACCACGCCCGGAAACTCGGATCAAACAATATCCGCATGAATTCTCGGGCGGCATGCGTCAACGGGTGATGATTGCGATTTCGCTAGCCTGTCGTCCGAAATTATTGATTGCAGATGAGCCCACCACTGCCCTTGATGTAACCATTCAAGCCCAGATTATAGATTTGTTAAAGGATTTGCAGGAGAAAATAGGGTCTTCCATCATTATTATTACCCACAATTTGGGGGTCGTTGCTGACATTGCTCAACGTGTGGTGGTCATGTATGCCGGAAAAATTGTGGAACAAGGAACAGTGGATGACATTTTCTACCGTGCACAGCATCCTTACACTCGAGGGCTTTTACATTCCATCCTACGGCTAGATGACGAAAAGGGCGAATTGGTTCCCATAGAAGGAATGCCGCCGGATTTGTTAGCCCCTCCGACAGGATGTGCTTTTGCGGCACGGTGTCAGCACACTATGAACATTTGTTTAAAGGAGGATCCGCAACCTCAGCTTATACAAGATGAACACAATACCGCTTGTTGGTTATTGGACAAGCGAATGAGGGCGGGAATTAGCTAGGGAAGGAGGGAACATTATGTCTGATCCGATTTTGGAAGTATGTAATCTGAAAAAATATTTTCATGTTACGAATGGCGTTTTGAAGGCTGTGGACAATGTCAATTTATTCATTCGACGGGGAGAAACATTTGGCTTAGTAGGAGAATCGGGATGCGGAAAATCAACGTTGGGACGGACGATTATGCGTTTATATAATGCAACTGAGGGAGAGGTTCTCTTTAATGGAGAGAATGTTCATCAGTTGAAAGGAAGCAAGTTGAAACAGTTTAATCGCGATATGCAGATGGTTTTTCAAGATCCTTATGCTTCGCTGAATCCGCGGATGACCGTAGGGGATATCATTGCCGAAGGGATCGATATTCATCGATTATATAGCGGAGTTAAACGGCGGGAACGGGTCTCGGAATTGCTGCAAACAGTTGGCCTTCCCGAAGAACATGCTTCTCGTTTCCCGCATGAGTTTTCCGGAGGACAAAGGCAAAGAATTGGAATCGCACGTGCCCTCGCGATTAAACCCCAATTTATCGTTGCGGATGAGCCAGTCTCGGCGTTGGATGTTTCTGTTCAGGCCCAAGTCATTAATCTCTTTAAGTGTCTGCAAAAAGAAAATGGACTAACTTATTTGTTTATTTCTCACGATTTAGCTATGGTTAAGCACATTGCCGATCGGGTTGGGGTGATGTATTTAGGTGCGATGACAGAAGTCGCCAATTCCAGCGATTTATATCTTAAGCCGCTTCATCCGTATACAGTAGCCTTACTATCCGCAATTCCGATTCCCGACCCTGAAGTAGAGCGCAAACGGGAAAGAATTATTTTAGAAGGAGATGTACCTTCTCCCATCAATCCTCCTGCTGGTTGCCGATTTTTTGCCCGGTGTCCAAAAGCTATGCCTGAATGCCAAGTTAATACTCCGCTTTGGATTGAAGTGGAAAAGGAACATTATGTGGCCTGTCATTTGTATAAGTAGCTGCCAGCGCAGCTATTGATCAAATGATCACAGCATCACTGTAGGGTTTCCAGCAGAATAGAATAAGTTCGACTCCGCCAAAATCGCCAAATACAAACAGTCCGAAAGGGCTGTTTTTTTCATTCAAATCAGACCCCTATGCCACTGCACGGCACCACTGATGAATGGAAAATTTATTATATAGTAATCTGATGGTGAAAGGCAGGAATAGTTATTGAACATGTCGAAAGACCTCAATATTTTCAAAGGATTTTCAAAGGTTTTCAAGAAGTAAGCAAAGAATGGTTATACAAAAGGAATAGGTGCATAACCAGATATAAAAGAGGGTGGTATCATTATCAAGTGATCAAAGAGATAAACGTTTTTTTGAATATAAATATGAATGAGCGCAGATTGTCCATCGTCGTATTTTCGTTATTTTTTTCTTGGCTACTGGCGTTTCCATTTGAAGGACAGGTTTTATACGCTCTTGCCCAACGAAATAAGATAGACCCCCATATGATGATCTTTGGCTCAATCACTGCCCATTTTGCGGGTCTTATTTTGAGTGGTTTTTTAATTAAGACCAGGTTAGCAGCAAAGCGGCTGATACTGTTTTCTATTGCTTATTGTATAATTGGTTGCAGTGTATTTTTTTTCGCGCCCTCTATCCTTTGGAATATAATCTTGATTTCAGACTCCTTCCTAGCGGGTACTTGTGTGGCGGCATGGGGCTTTTATCTGAAAAGTGGCACTCCATCGAATAAACGTATCAAAACCATTGCGGACGGACTGATTTATAGCAATATTCTTATGATATTGTTGAATATGACGGCAATCAATCTGTCACCTTATACCGGGTTAGGGTTGTCAATACTCATTCTAGGTGGTGCATTATTTTTCACAGTTCGATTGCCCGTAAATGAACAATCAGTGTCGCCTACACAACCCGAGAAAATTGAAAAGCATATAAATACTAACAAGCATCTTACCTTTTTATGTATATTTATTGTGATTATTACCATCAACTCAGGGCTAATGTACCAGGTGGTGAACCCTGCCTTTTCGCACCACGAGTGGCTTGTAAGCTGGTATTGGGCGGTACCCTATATTATCGCCTTATATATTATGAAGAATCTGCCGAGAAAAACAAATCGAACCTACATACTTTATGTTGCCATTACTATGATAGGATTCGCTTTTATTGCCTTTATGACCTTTGACCGTTCAGTTGCAAGCTACCTGCTGGTCGATACCCTAATGCTGGGAGCATGTGGCATCTTTGACCTCTTTTGGTGGAGCATTCTTGGCGAAATGTTGGATTTTGATAAAAATCCGGCAAAAATTCTTGGCTTAGGACTGTCTGCCAATGTATTTGGGGTATTGCTTGGTGGATTTATAGGCGATACAATCTCCAAAGTAGACACAGGAAATCATAATCTGTCCGTAATAGCCCTTGTGGTGGTTTTTATCATTCTGATTATCTTTCCGCCTCTTCACAAACAACTTTCTATGCTGTTTAAAAACCATGAATTTCTAACAGCATTATTTGAAGTGTCACCGACCGTACAGAACGAGGACATTTTCAGTTTTACTTTTATCGGGCAGCTTACCGAACGCGAACGTGAAATTACGATGCTGCTTCTAAAGGGACGAACCTATAAAATAATTGCAGGTGAATTGAGTCTAAGCGAAAATACAGTTAAAACGCATATCAAAAATATCTACTCCAAATTTAATATCAAAAGTCGAATGGAACTAGTCAATTTAATGATGGAAAAAGAGCGTTCCTTATCAAGGTAGCTGAATACCTTGATAACAGAACGTTTTTCGAGCCCCTCACCCGAAAGGGTGAGGGGCTATTTGTTTAAATCACCCGTTTTGGGTGACGACTTTTATAAAGAACGTCATTATGATAATTCAAAGAGTATTCCAAGAAAGGGAGGTGATAGTAATTTGGAAGCAATCGGATAAAGGGTATCAAAATTCTGTGAATCCTTCGGAAGCGCACGGAGGCAAACGGCACAAGCCTCACAGCCAAATGTAAATTTCGTCTTGTTTAGATTCTTATCGAGAATCAAATATATACTCTAGATCAATATAATTAGTGTGATACACTTTTAAGGAGGGGTGCCCTGTGTCGCTTCAGCGGCGAAAGAAATTTGGTTTAATCCTATCATGCCTGTTATTAGCCTCGTTATTGTTGTCGTCGGTAGTCCTAGCAGCAGATACCGCCAACCAGTTTGCTAGTGAATCTGAAGTATCGCCTTATCGTATCTGGACAGTTACTTGTAATCGAAGTATTGATGCCGCAAATCTCGCTGCCAACATCACAATCAGTCCTGCTACTAACATAGCACCAAGCATCCAGCTTAGTGCCGATAGGAAATCAGTCCAGATATATCCGCCAGCAACAGGATATACGGCTGGACAAAGCTTTGTTATCAAGGTTGGGACTGGTTTGAAAGACAGTAGTGGGGTGTCTTTAGGTAAAGCAGCTACTAAGACTTTCATAGTAAGCACCACTAATCCCTATTCGGCAGCAACCTACACGAAGTCTAGTCTGGATAGTACGGGATTAACCTGTACTTGGACTGCAGCAAGTAATACCTGTACTCTGTCAAGCAATGACTACAATGGTGTTTTTGTTGCCAACCAGGCCGCCGCCAGGGTGAATGGTTCGGATTTTACCTTGACGGGGATTCCCAGCAAAGATGCCAGTGGAATCATTATTCCCGCTAAAATGCTCTGGGAGAGTTTTGGTATCGTAGTAGATAATAACAATTTGATAAAGGAATCCATGCTTGTAACCCAGGCGAGCAACGATGCATATACTAGGAATACTAATAAGAATGTACTTATTAAAACGAATGATCGGATCCTTGCAGAAGCCAATACAACAATATATAGTGGCAGTTCACAGATGACCATGAAAATGAACGATAGCTCTCAGTTGACGCTGGAACCCAATACCTCAATCATTATTAATAGTAACCAGCGTAATACGAACGGTAGTAAAACCGTTTTGGTCGAATTGAAGGGCGGGACTTTGGCCATCTCTGCAGTCAAACCAGCTATCGAGGATAGTCTCAAAATAAAGGTGGGAACAAAAGAGTTGTTAATCACAGATACAGCCACGCTCAGAGTTTCCCTTTAATCAGCAGAGTCATTGATCGGTTAGGTTTATTAATCTACAAAGGAGGCAAACGACAGTGAAAAGGCCTGCTCGGAAATATATTGCTTTATCAGGTGCAATTTTATTGTTCTGGGGACTAAGTATTCCGTTAGCTCTTGGGGAAAATATTACCGCCGCAGAACCTCCAATTACTGCAACGGTTACTAGCGCTGGAGCACCTGACTCACCATCAAGTACAGGAACAGCGGCTATTAAGATTGAGGTGTTGAGTGGGGTTGTGGGCTTAGAAACTGGGGGGGCAACTCCTAGCGCGCTACCGGCCAATACCGTTTCTACCATCAATCCAACCGTTGGAAAAGAATCACCAGTGGTCAATACTAGTATGCTAGATGAGTCCAGTCTGAATAAGCTCAAGGTGAGTATGGGTAGTAATCTGACTGAGATTGCCAGTCAACAAGCAGCTGACTTGCAGAACAAACAGCAGGGCTTGATGCAGGTAGCCCAGTACGTTGATAAAACCGAGATGGGGACAACTGCCGATTACCAGGCCAAGATAAAACTGGCCCAGGAAAGATTCTCAGGTTTATCGTTTGATATTCGACAGAAGATGGGTAACCTAGATATACAGCTTCAGGAAACAGTTAATACTGCTCTGGTTGATGCCCAGAACAATATGAACACCTTTCTAAACAGTAATGCGGCTACCAGTCTCTTCTCGACCACTACCATCGATCAGGTTAAGCAGGAATCCATGAAATTCTTAGATCAAATGCAGGATAATATGCGTTTGAGCACTAACTACAATAATACAATGCTAGCCGATAATTCTGTTTTTAAGCAGATTGAAGCCATGCAGGCCAACCTTATAAAGGGTGGAACCCAGTATACTGATAGTTCTATGATGACTTTGCAAATACCAGCTGGATTTACCCCGCCCGAGATAGACATCAGCAACGGTATTCCTAATGTCACCGGGTTGGTGTTGCCGCCGGGTATCATCGGTATTGGAACTCAAAGTGCTGACTTCTTTAAAAATCTCCCTGCCGGAGTTGTACTCCCTTCAGATTTAACGAATATGCCTTCCGGGCTCACTGAGTTGCCAGCTAACAGTACGATTTTACCCTGCCAGGTATTTGGCGAAGGAGTACTAAAAGAAATAATCGAGTCTGGAGGCACTCGTCTTCCGGCCAATTTTCAGGAAAAACTGCAAGAATTGGCTGATGCAGGTACTCCCCTGCAATTACCACCCGGCATAGTCCTACCGCCCGGCTTAGAAATTCCTACAGGTAGCGTGATAAGCTTCCCAACGGGGATTATGCTACCGCCCGGCATGGATCTGGGAAATACACGTGTTGGTATAGCGGGGCAAACGCCAACTACCGGCGGTGGACAGATAACTCTACCAACTGGAATTGATCTCCCGCCTGGAATTAATCTGCCAACGGGCGCGACGCTCCCTGATGGAGTTACCCTACCGGAAGGTATTGTGATTCCGACTGGCACGCAACTTCCCAATAACATCGTAATACCAACCGGAGCTACGCTACCCGACAATATAGTTATTCCAACCGGAGCTACGCTACCCGACAATATAGTTATTCCAACCGGAGCACAACTACCCAGCAATATTGTCCTGCCAACCGGAACTCAACTACCGACTGGCTTTACCTTGCCTGAGGGAGTCACAATGCCGCCTGGCGGAGGTATGCCACCTGCTGGCGGAGGAACGCTACCGCCTGGCGGAGGTATGCCACCTGCTGGCGGAGGGACGTTACCGCCTGGCGGAGGTATGCCTCCTGCTGGTGGAGGAATGCCTCCGACCGGTGGAGGACCAGGTGGACCTATGCCATAAATAGTATCCATATCAACAAAGAATTTAAGTTAACAAAAAGCTGTTGATTTGATTAAAATCAACAGCTTTTTGTTATGAGATATAGAAAATTTCTGTTTTGTTCTCTTTAGGAATTTTGTGAAAGAAAATAAAACGATAAAGGGTTTTAATAGAAAATTGTCGAAAATCAAAATACAGGATTATGCTTTTTTGATTTAGATACGCAGTATTTTCACAATACGAATAAAATATGAACGTATCATTCGGCGAAGATTATTATACGTAATAAAAAAAGGTATTATTATTTAACCTAGCGAATAATAGAAGGCGATTAATAAATATGACTAAAATGTTGGCTTAACATGATAACCGCACTAAAGTTTCCACTTTATGAAGAATTAATTGACCATATAGCCTAAGAAAGGAGCGAAATCGAAATGCATATTACGGAGTATGAGATAGCTTTAAGGTTATTTTTGGCTTGTGTTTTTGGGGGAATAGTGGGTTACGAGAGAGAACGAAACGATAGCCCGGCAGGCTTTAGAACGCATATTTTAGTATCCTTGGGTTCTGCTTTAGTCATGGTCCTATCCATGTATGGATTCAACGATTTTAATTCAGTAAATAAAGATCCTGCTCGACTAGCTGCTCAAGTCGTTTCAGGTATTGGGTTTTTAGGAGCTGGGACGATTTTAAGAGATAAAACATCCGTCAAAGGATTAACGACGGCCGCTTCACTTTGGGTTGTGGCAGCTATTGGATTAGCTGCGGGAGCAGGATTCTATTTTTCAGCGTTTTTTGTCACAACATTAGTTTTCCTTACATTAGAGCGTTCTGTTGAGACTTATTTTTTTAGAAATAGTCAAAATTTAAAAGTAGTTGCCGTAAATGGTACTTGTAAAGTTAAAGAAATAAACCATCTTTTAGAATTGCATGGGATAATTCCTCAAAATATTTCTATGACTCTGTTAAAAGAAGAACTGAATAGAACGACAATTGAATACAAACTAAGAACTCCCTTCCGTAGAATAAATATGGATGGGATTATTGAAGATATTAATGAAATTGACGGAATATACTCTGCTGAGAAAGAGGGAAAAAGTGGAAATCAATCAATAGTTCCCTTCCTAACTCGTATACTCTGGCCTTTTAGTAAAAGAAATAAAAAGCCTCCTTCTCTGTAGGTTAGTTCAGGAAAATAATGAACCTTTCATAAAATTAACTATAGTAAAAATTGATTATGGCTATATTGACTTGGTATACGCACAATGCTAATCTTCTGTTGTGAGCAAAGCATCATCAAACCGTATTCCCTTCCGTACTAATTTGTGCAAATTTGAACATGTGAAGAATTGAGGAGAAGATGAAGATGGAGTCGGAGTCGGGGGATAGAAGTTATCCAATATGGTTATTATTTGATCCTAGACATCCTGTACGTCATGACATTTGGACACCAATACTAGATGAATTACAGGACAAAGTATATAGGCAAATCCGGAGAAGAGTAGATACTAGCAAAATGCTTATTAGAAATGCTGTTAACAATAGTTTAATAGTTCCAAATACCTTAAATTGGTGGGGAGAAGAAGTTGTTACAGAAATTGAGCTATTCAGGGAAATTGCACTTGAACATAAACCAAAGATTCTTATTTCTTTCGGTGCATTTGCTTTTGAATTTGTAAGGCGTGTCTACAAGACCAAACCAAAAAAAGGGCCAAAGTATTGGGGTACTGCTATCTTAGGAGACGAATTCAGAAAGTCAATTGAGAACTTTAATATAAACACCACAAATAGAATCCCCTTACTCCGCCGAGTTATCACGAGTGGGAATTATATAGAAGCTCACAATTATTTCTGTCGGAATGAGGGAGAAAATTATTTCAATTATGTTGGGCTAAAGATAGCTGAAAAGATTATTGAAAACAAAGATAAATTAGAAATCTGGATAGAATAAGTACGACAATAGCAAATTATTTAGTCTCTAGCTGAGAAGCTAGAGACTTTTTTTTATTTAAAAACTAATCCACTAACAATAGGAATTATTGGAACAGATAATGTAGAAGAGCTAGTACTCCATTCAACGTTTATGGTAAAATATGTAAAATATAATATGGACTTTTGATTTTCAAGGTAACGAAATTAAACACTGATCGTAAGACAAATTCACGATATAAGTTGGGCGTAAATATTGTTGGGGAGATGTAAAAATGAAAAAAACAATAATAACTATATTATTATTGTTTATATTGATAATCGTTATTCTTCTACACCTTAATGTGGAAGATGAAAATCCTAATGATAAAAC